>ERZ1026874.1062-NODE-1062-length-15270-cov-7.753598_pt1 | contig 15270 bp, 15 predicted proteins | sample MGYA00380167_ERZ1026874 | MGnify/ENA primary metagenome ERZ1026874 (study PRJEB33269, sample SAMEA4719803) | human gut metagenome | biome: human-associated habitat; feature: organic feature; material: feces | place: Cameroon | collected 2013-10 ...
TTTTCGCTAATCACCAAATTTTTAGACACTTATATTTCGTCGAACTCACGTTAACGTTAAGTGTGAGGTTACATATGCAGACGGAAGCAAGGAGGCTGCAACAATGAATGTTAATGTAGGTGCTTTTGCTTGGGCATCAACCAACGGCGACTATGCCAAAGGTTCAAGCATTACATTCTCACACGATGGTCAGACTTTCTATACTGCCAACTCTACCTCAAAGGGTATTAGCGCATACAATGCTATTACTGGTGAGAAGCTATGGGAAGTTTCTACTGCTTCTGACGGTACTGTATATGGCGAAGGTCCTGCAGTAGGCAAGGACGGAACTATCTACTTTGGTACAGAGGGTAATGGTACTGTAAAGGCTGTATCGCCTGCCGGCGTACTCAAGTGGTCTACAAAGCTTGCCAAGGCTTGCAAGGCTGCTCCTGCCGTTACATCTACCGGAATTGTATATGCTCTTGACGATGCAGGTACACTCTACTCTATCAAGGCTTCTGATGGTTCTATCAATTGGAAAGCTACACAATCAGGTGCTGCTGGCTCTGTTGTAGTAGATGCAGAAGGAAATGTATATATGGGTACAGCCAAGGGCATTTGGTCATATACAGAAGGTGGCAAACTTCGTTGGACTGGTCCAACAGTTAAAGTTACCGAGCGTGGAGGTTCTATGGCTATTCACAATGGTGTGCTCTATGCAGCATTGAAGGGTAAGGAAGGCATCGTTGCTGTAGATATGGCAACTGGTACACAGAAATGGGCTTATGCATCAAGCGTTAACGACTGCTATAATCCTGTTGTAACTTCAGACGGTACAGTAATCTTCGTAGAGAAGGCTGGTAGCGTATATGCTGTAAAGGCAAACGGCACATTGAAGTGGAAGACTCCTGTTTCAAGCTACATCTATACTGGTGCTGTTGTTGGTGCAGACGGTTATGTATATGTCAACCAGTATGTATCTCCATTCAGCGTACTTAAGATTGCAGCCGACGGTTCTGTTTCTGAGGCTTTCAACATTGGCAAGCAGACTATGTCGCCTATCGTTATCGGTCCTGACCAGCGCATATATTATAGCACTAATGGCTCTATTGGTGCTCAGTCTGTTGGCACAAATGCTGCAACAGCAGGCTGGTCACTTCATGGTTTCAACCTTCAGGGCACCAACTCTTTGAAGTAGTATACATCAATAATACAAATAAAGTTTCGCATGTCAAGCAGCATGCGAAACTTTTAAAATACAACTTAGCATAAATATGAAAAAATTATATTTGTTAATACCATTCTTCACAATGGGATTGGTATGTACAGCATGCAACGACGACGACAACAAGGTAACACCTATTGTATCAATACCTGCAACAGCTCCAGAAGAAGCAAAGCCTGTACTTGAAAGCATATATGCAACATCTGCTCTTGATGCTGACCTTACAGCTCGTCGTGCTGCTTTTGCCAAGATGCAGAAGTTTGCAGACGACCTTCCATACACTATATTCAACACATATCTTGCAAGCGACGACAATATGGCTACAGCCCTTGAGGGTCGCTACCCTGCCATCTGCACCTACAACCTTGCTTTCGAGAAGGCGTTGAACGAGATTAAGGAGGCAAAGCCGGCTAATGGCGAGGCTTATATATGGCTGATGTACAACATGGGCTACGTTATAAAGACATCTGAGGGAGCCTTTGCCGTTGACATATTCAATCGCCGTGCAGCAGAGCTTGAGCCATATATCGACTTCTACTGTATGACTCATATTCATAACGACCACAAGTCTGTGGCTTTGGCTGACGCTATGGTTAAGGCAGGCAAGCCTGTATTGTCCAACTTCTACGACAGCGCCGATATGTCGGCAGAGGACAAAGACTACACTATTGGTTCATTCAAGATTCACTCTTTCGTAACCAAGCACAACAACTCGGCTACAAGCAATGTTCCGGTTACGGTGTATAAGGTAGACTGCGGACAGGCAGGTGGCAACCTTGTTGTTATGCACTCGGGCGACAGCAACTTTACTGCAAGCGAATTCGAAAGCGTTAATGATGCAAAGGTAGATGTATATATTCCACGTTATGCCCCTGAGGCTCTAACCGAGAACCGTGTAATAGGTGCCGTATTCAAACCTACATACGTGCTGCTCTCGCACATTATGGAGCTTACCCACAAGGATGTTGCCGGTTCGCGCTGGACATTGGAGCTTGGACTTGAGCGTGCTTCAAAACTCAACTGCGACAAGACATACATGCCTTTCTGGGGAGAGAAGCTGGTTTGGAAGAATGGACAACTATCTAAATAATCTGAATAAACAGTAGTTGAAAAAAAGAATAGTACAATGAAAAGAGCATTTTTATTTATCCTCTGCTTCCTAAGCTTAGCCTTAGGAGCAGAGGCTCAGAATAGAGCAGAGGTTCTGCGTAACAAAATCCTTAAAGGCGATACAACCAGTGTGCTTGTTGTGGCACATCGTGGCGACTGGCGTTATGCACCAGAAAACTCTCTCCAAGCTATTGAGCACTCTATCAAGGTAGGTGTTGATGTTGTAGAGCTTGACCTACAGCTTACAAAGGACAGCGTGCTTATCATTATGCACGATGGTAAGTTGGACCGTACAACTTCGGGTAAAGGATTGGTAAAGGACCACACTCTTGCAGAGATTAAGCAGTTTAGACTTAAGAATGGTTGCGGTATTCGTGCCGTTGGACAGGTGCCTACATTGGAGGAGGCTCTGCTTCTTGCCAAGGGCAAGGTGCTTATAAATCTTGACAAGGCCGACCGCTACTTCGACTTGCTGATGCCTGTACTTGAGAAAACTGGTACTGCAAACCAAATTATCATGAAGGGACAGAAGCCTGCAAAGGAAGTGCTAAAACTTTATGGCAAGTATCTTGACAAGGTTATCTATATGCCAGTAGTAAACCTCGACAAGCCCGATGCAAAGCAAAAGATGGAAGGTTATATGAAACAGCTCAAGCCTGCCGCTTACGAGTTGTGCTATCCTTCGGATGATATGATAGCATTCCCGCTTCAGATCAAGAAAGACCTGAAAGGAAAGGCTCTTATATGGTATAACACTCTGTGGGATACATTGTGTGGTGGACACGACGACGACAAGTCGCTTGAAGACTGCGACGCTTCGTTTGGTTTCCTTATCGACACACTTGGTGCTCGTATCATACAGACCGACCGTGCCGAGCACTTGCTGAAGTACTTGCGCAGCCGTGGTCTGCACGAGTAAACAAACAACAAAGAAATTAATCTCACTAAAATGATATTAGATTGGTTTAAAATGTCTTCTCCTTCTAACACACAGTTAGAAGGAGATAATATGGACAAGACATACAAACGCCTGCGTTGGCAGGTTATACTTGCCGCATTGTTCGGCTATGGCTTGTTTTACGTATGTCGACTGAGCCTCAACGTCATTAAGAAGCCTTTGGTAGACAATGGCATCTTGTCGGAGACTGAGTTGGGTATAGTAGGCACCGGCCTCTTTATCACTTATGCTGTAGGCAAGTTTGCCAACGGATTCCTTGCCGACCGAAGCAATGTGCGCCGATTCTTGTCTGCCGGTTTGCTTATCTCTGCCGCCATCAACTTGATACTTGGCTTTACCACATCGTTTATAGCATTTGTCGTAATGTGGGCTATTAATGGTTGGGCACAGTCGATGGGTGCCGCTCCTTGTGTTGTTGCCTTATCTCGTTGGTTCGGCAACAAAGAGCGTGGCACATATTACGGCCTATGGAGTGCAAGCCACAACTTTGGCGAGGCTCTTACCTTTATAGCTACAGCTGCCATTGTCGAGGCATTGGGCTGGCAATGGGGATTCCGTGGAGCAGGTGTATTGGGCCTAATAGGTGTGGCTATCATTGCTATCTTTATGCGTGATACTCCTGAGAGCTGCGGTTTGCCATCTATTGCTGTGTACAAAGGCGACGAGGTTGCGGCTAAGAAGGTAGTGGACAAGGATGAGGTAAGCCGTGTGCAGAAAGCTGTATTGAAGAGTCCTGCCATCTGGACATTGGCTCTTGCAAGTGCCTTTATGTACATAAGCCAATATGCCGTAAACTCATGGGGCATCTTCTTCCTTCAGGCAGACAAAGGCTACGACACGCTGCAGGCATCGTCTATTATATCTATCAGTTCGGTTTGCGGTGTCATTGGCACCATAGCATCGGGATGGGTATCAGACAAGTTCTTCGGTGGCAAGCGCTATCTGCCGGCTGTAATCTTCGGCATTATGAATGTGTTGGGACTTGTTCTCTTCCTGTTCTATCCCGAACAGAACATGGTGCTTGAGTCAATTGCCATGATTATATTCGGCTTGGCTATCGGTGCCTTGATATGCTTCCTTGGTGGATTGATGGCAACAGACATCGCCTCAAAGAAAGCGTCGGGTGCCGCTCTTGGTGTTGTAGGTGTGGCAAGCTATGCAGGTGCTGCATTGCAGGACTTTGTCAGCGGTCTTACTATCGAGAAGACAAAGGTTGTGGTAGACGGCGTTGCCAAATACGACTTCTCTATCATCTCTTGGTTCTGGCTCGGTGCTGCTATACTGTCGGTGGTTTGCACACTTATAGTATGGTGGATGGTTAAGCACACCAACACACAGATAGATTAGTTGCGTTATACAAAACCAATTAACCAATATATGGAAATAAAAAACGTAATATTGGATTGGGGTGGCATCATCATCGGCATAAACGAAAACAACTGCGTGGATGCTTTTTACAGAATTAAAGCCTACGGTGTAGCACAATCGATAGCCGATGGAAGAAAAGACCCCATATATACCAATTTTGAAAGTGGCAGATGCGATGCTGCCACTTTCATAAAGTATCTGCATACGCTGTCGCCTGAATGTGAGGCAACCGATGCCGACTTCACAGAGGCATGGAACGCCATGCTGTCTGACATACCGCAAGAGAGGTTGGCAAAGATAGCCCAAATGGGCAAGCGTTATAGATTGTTCTTGTTAAGCAACACCAACAGCATTCATTGGCAGTCGAAGATGGATTGCTGGAAGATGAAGGACAATGAACAATACTCGAAACCGGAAGATTACTTTGAGAAGGTTTTCCTCTCCGACGAGATGGGAATTATGAAACCCGACGCAAGAATATATAATAAAGTGCTTGAGGCTATGAAACTCAATGCTGAGGAAACCCTCTTTGTTGACGACAACCTCAATAATTGTCTGGCTGCCGCCGAATGTGGCATAAAGACTAAGAATATTGCTAATCTTGATAGTTTAGATATTTGTAAAAGAGAGATTGATTGTTAGTTTTTGGTTTATATTAGTTTGTAATTAAAATCGGTTTCGGAGGCTCATGAGGGTGTGTCAAATGGGACACCCCTCATGGCCTTTTATTATTTATAAGACTATTATGAAAAAGAATATCCTACTGCTATTCCTTATCGGAATATGCATGAGTGTTAATGCTCAAAACGTTATTGAGGAGTTTAAGAAGAATCCTTCGCTTGCAGGAAGTCAGAGCGTTGTGTATACTGTCCCAACGTGCAAGTATACTGCGGCACCTAAAGGCTATGCGCCTTTCTATCTTAGTCATTATGGACGACATGGCTCTCGATTTCATAATGGCGATGTTTATAAGTACACGTACAATCTTATGAAGAAGGCATACGAGGGAGGCGAGCTGTCGACCTTCGGCATGGAAGTGTACGACAAGGTTAGGCTACTGTACAATGAGGCTAATGGACGCGAGGGCGACCTGACAAGCATTGGTGCCCTACAACATAAAGGCATAGCCGCACGTATGTACAACAACTTTCCTGAGATATTTGCCGGCAAGCATACCTGTATCGACGCTCGCTCAACAGTGGTTATACGAAGCATATTGTCTATGGAGAATGCGCTGCAACAACTTAGTGCCCTGAATCCAAAGCTTTCGATACGGCATGATGCTACTGAACACGACATGTACTTTATGAACTACAGCAACAATGAGGTGGACTCCATACGACTTGCAACCAAGAAGATGCAAAGAAAGATGTATGCCAAGAACATCAAATACGACAGGCTGATGAGGAAGATGTTTGTTAACGAAGGATATTGGCACGATTCGATTGACGCAAGAAAGCTGACTATATACCTATTTAAATTGGCTACTCATATACAGAACTCTGAGATAAGGAAGTCGGTAGATCTTTTGTCGCTCTTCACTCCACAAGAATTGTACGACCAATGGGTTGTAAACAATGCCATGTGGTATATCAAATATGCCAATGCCGCACAGTCGAACCATGCTATGCCCAAAACACAAACTAACCTCTTGCATCAGATAATTAACGATGCCGATAGTTATCTTAAGTTGCCCTATCCTTCGGCATCGCTAAGATATGGACACGATACGGTTGTACTTCCACTTTTATGTCTTATGGGGATAGACGGTGCTGATAAGAATATAGATATCAATGGCGCAGACAAGCGTATGGATATAGACAAGCTTCCCGATAATGGATGGTGTGACTATAAATATGTACCAATGGCTTGCAATATCCAACTGGTATTCTATCGTTCAAAGAACCGCAAGGATCCAATCTTGGTTAAGGTGTTGAGGAACGAAAAGGAGGCTCATCTTAATATAGCTACAGACAAATGGCCATATTATGAATGGGAAGAGGTTAAGAGCTACTTGATGGCTAACATACTTTCTAATTAATCAAGTGAGGGTGTGTCATAAATTACAAATGACACACCCTCAAGCATTTTAAAAGAATAATATTAATCCATTTCTCACTTCAATTTGAAGTGCATTCATCATATACCGCCAGTCCTTTAACCGTCAACAAATATTTCTGACGAGGGTGACGGGGCGAATTTGGATAAAGCAAACAGACATAGCCTTCACTAATGGCAGGATTCAGATAGAGGTCGAGAAAGTTCTTCCGTTCTTTAAGTCCTATTACCGACAACATTTCTCTTACCGACAAGTTCTTATCCCCTATGATTTTTATCAACTCCAATATGAAAGGATTGCTTGTATGCAGTTTGTCTTTTACTTGTGGGGTACTTGTGGGGTACTTGTGGGGTACTTGTGGGGTGTAATTTTGGCTGCACTTTCCATTCATCAGTTGCATGTATATGTAAGTAACGATTGCGCAAATCCCACTTTTCTCCTAATGTTGTTTATCACTCATACATATACACTACTTAACCTCAAACTCCTCCACACTCTTGAAGCCATTTAGGAAGTCGCGGGCAGCCATACGTTTCTTTCCGGCAGCTTGCAGCTCTACTATCTCAAGCCATTCGTCGGCAGTAGCCACAAACATATGGGCATGCTCTACCTTTATTGTACCAGGAGCGGCATCGCATGCACGTCCGGTCTTGAGCGTCTTGAATATCTTGAGCACAGAGGGAGATGCGTTCACGGCATCCGATTTAGGTGCAAGTGTTGTCCAAGTGCCTGGATATGGACTAAGGCCACGCACAAAGTCGTATATCTTCTTGGCATTGTTGTTCCACTTAATCTCGCATGTCTCCTTAAATATCTTTGGAGCCGGCAACAATTCCACATCCTCGTTCTGTGGCTGCGACGGCACATTGCCATCTGTGGCAAGTACCATATCTATCGTATCCTGACATATCTCGGCACCAAGCTGCATCAGTCCATCGTATACATACTCTACATCCGCATCGTCGGGAATGGCAAACTCGCGCTGAGTTATGATACGACCTGTATCTATATCATGATCGAGGAAGAAGGTGGTGACACCTGTCTTTGTCTCACCATTTATCACAGCCCAGTTGATTGGAGCTGCACCACGATACTGAGGAAGTAAGGCTGCATGAACATTGAATGTGCCAAAACGGGGCATTCCCCATACTATCTCAGGCAACATTCTAAATGCTACAACAGCCTGAATGTCGGCATTGTACGAGCGCAACTGCTCTATAAACTCAGGATCCTTCATCTTTACTGGCTGCAATACAGGCAGGCCATGAGCAAGAGCATACTCCTTTACAGCCGATGCACGAAGCACCGAACCATGTCGGCCAACTGGCTTATCGGGCTGTGTAACTACAGCTACAACGTTATATCCTCCTTCTACAAGGCGCTGCAAAGAGCCTACTGCAAACTCGGGGGTGCCCATAAACACTATACGTAAGTCTTTCTTTTCCATATCTTGATTTTATTGTTTCAATGTTAAAGTTTCTATAGCTATTAATGCAAAGGTAGGAATTTTAGACGATACATTTGGCGATTTGTGCATAAAAAACCGTAACTTTGCGTTTATTAAATAACACACTATAAAAGATGACACAAAAGGAAGACATTAAAAACGCTATCGATGTAATGCGAAAAGGCGGGATTATACTCTATCCCACCGACACTGTTTGGGGAATTGGCTGCGATGCCACTAACGCCGAAGCCGTTGCAAAGGTATACAAGATAAAACAACGTGACGATTCCAAGGCGCTTATCTGCCTTGCCGACTCGGTAGACCGTGTACAACGTTATGTACGTGACGTGCCGCCAGTAGCATGGGATCTTATGGAAATAGCCGATAAACCTACTACCGTTATTCTTGATGGCGCCGTTAATCTTGCCCCTAACCTCATAGCCGAGGATGGAAGTATAGGCTTGCGCATTACTAATGAGGAGTTCTCTAAAGAACTGTGCTATCGTTTCCAAAAGCCTATTGTAAGCACAAGTGTAAACATAAGCGGCGAGCCTGCTGCACAGAACTATTGCGACATAGTACCCGAGATACTCGAGGCTGCCGACTATGTGTGCTGGACACGACGCCAGGAACACAAGCCACACAAGCCAAGCAGCATCGTGAAGATTAGCCGCGACGGACAGGTAACTATCATAAGAAAGTAAACGCAGTTGGCAAGTCAACATATAATGGAACAGACTACTTCCAACACATCAAATATACGAGGGCTCATGCTGCGCCTATACCAATGGCGCACTAAGCACCTTAGCGACCGCCAAGCCACAATTATATTGGCGTTCTTCATTGGTTTCTTTGCCTCTGTAGCTGCATTCATACTGCACACCATTATACACGAGATACAGCATCTGCTTACATCGCGCTTCCATGCCGACACGTTCAACTGGATGTACCTGATGTTTCCTGTTATTGGTATCTTCCTCACTTCTTTGTTTGTGAGATACGTGGTGAAGGACAATATATCGCACGGTATTACCCGTATACTTTATGCCATATCCTCAAAGCAGTCGCGCCTTAAGGGGCACAACTGCTGGACATCTGTCCTTGCATCTGCCATTACAATCGGTTTTGGTGGATCTGTAGGTGCCGAGGCTCCTATTGTACTCACGGGTTCGGCCATAGGCTCTAACCTTGGACAGTTGTTCCGCATGGACAACAAGACGCTTATGCTGCTCGTTGGCTGCGGTGCTGCCGCCGCTATTGCAGGTATCTTTAAGGCACCTATAGCCGGATTGGTGTTCACCTTGGAGGTGCTTATGGTAGACTTAAGCATGGCATCGCTGCTGCCTATACTTACAGCTGCGGTCACGGCAACGTGCTTTACATATATATTTATGGGTAGCGACTCGCTATTCAACTTCCATCTTGACGGAGCTTGGATGGTAGATCGTGTACCTGCAAGCATCATTCTCGGCATTGTATGCGGTATGGTGAGCCTATACTTTATACGCTCTATGTCGGCTTGCGAGGGCATCTTCGGCAAACTAAAGCAGCATCGTTATGCCAAATTGGCGTTAGGTGGAGTGATGCTTAGTTCGCTCATATTCCTCTTTCCTGTGCTCTATGGCGAGGGTTATTCGGCTATCAATGTGCTGTTGAACGGTATGAGCGAGGCAGATTGGAACGAGGTGTTGCGCAACTCATTATTCTACGGACACGGCAATCTGCTGATACTCTATATAGCAATGGTAATTGTAACCAAGACTTTTGCTACAGCTGCCACCAATGGAGGAGGCGGTTGCGGTGGTACATTTGCGCCTTCATTGTTCGTTGGAGCCTTTAGCGGATTCCTCTTTGCACGTTTGTGGAACACGTACGAGGTAGGAATTTACATTCCCGAGAAGAACTTCACGCTGCTTGGTATGGCTGGTGTCATGGCTGGAGTTATGCATGCGCCGCTTACGGGTATCTTCCTCATAGCCGAGATAACCAATGGCTACAACCTCTTTATGCCGTTGATGATTGTGGCTGTGTCGTCTGTTCTGACAATAAGCATATTCGAGCCGCACAGTATTTATGCCATGCGTCTGGCACGCGAGGGCAAGCTGATAACCCACCATACAGACAAGTCGGTACTTACACTTATGAGTATGGACAGTGTTGTTGAGCACGACTACACGGCAGTTAATCCTGACATGCCTCTTGGCAAACTGGTAAACGCCATATCAAAGAGCCACACCAGTTTTATACCTGTACTTGATGCAGCCGGAAGCATATTGGGCGAGATAGACATAACAAAGATTCGCCACGTCATGTTCCGTGCCGAATTGTACAACAAGATGAGTGTCAGACAGCTTATGCAGCCTATAGCCGCACAAGTGGGCATTAATGACTCGATGGAGGAAGTAATGCGCAAGTTCGACCTAAAGGGCACTCGCTACTTGCCTGTGGTTAATACAGCCGGACATATAACGGGCTACATTTCGCGTTCGCGTGCATACAGCATGTACCGAAAGATGGTGGCCGACTTCTCAAACGAATAAGAAAACAAGGAACAAAGAACATAGGGATGGAGACTCTAAAGGAAAAAACAGCCAAAGGACTGCTTTGGGGCGGACTGAACAGTGGCATACAACAGATTATAGGATTGGCTTTCGGCATTGTTTTGGGCCGACTGCTTGCTCCTGCCGATTATGGCATGATGGCTATGATAAGCATATTCTCGTTGGTTGCCACTGCCCTTCAAGACAGCGGTTTCCGCACTGCACTTACCAACCTTAAAGAGCCAAAGGCAGAAGACTACAACTCTGTGTTCTGGTTCAATATCATAATGGCATCGTCGCTATATGCCATTCTATTTTTTGCAGCACCACTCATAGGCGAATATTATCACACGCCGAAGGTGGTGCCATTGTGTCGCTATGCCTTCCTAAGCATAGTGATAGCGTCGTTTGGCACAGCCCAATCGGCTTACCTTTTCAAGAATCTTAAGGCTAAACAACAAGCCGAGGCGGGAGGCATTGCTGTTATCGTGTCGAGCACAGTTGGTGTGGTTATGGCTTTCTGCGGTGCCGCCTACTGGTCGCTTGCCACACAAGGCCTTGTATATGTTGGCATCAACACCTTCTTCCAATGGTATTTCTCGCCGTGGCGCCCTACTGTACACGGCATAACATTTGCGCCTGTGCGCCGTATGTTCCGCTTTTCGTGCAAGATACTTGCTACAACCATCATGACTTGTGTAAACAACAATGTGCTTAACATATTGCTTGGCCACTACTTCTCGCCACGCGACACGGGCAACTACAATCAGGCTTATCAATGGAACACCAAATGCTACTCGCTTGTGCAAAGTATGGTGGCGCAGGTTGCACAACCAGTGCTTGTAAGCCTCAACGGAGAACAGGGCAGGCAGATGGATGTATTCCGCAAGATGATGCGCTTTACGTCGTTCATCACCTTTCCGCTGATGTTCGGCTTCGGACTTGTGGCTAAGGAGTTTATCGTAATAGCTATCGGCGAAAAGTGGCTTGCGTCTGCCGAACTGATACAGATACTATGCGTATCGGGAGCAACAATGCCTCTTGCCACTCTATTCTCCAACATGATTATATCTAAGGGACGTTCGGGCACATTCTTTTGGTGTACCTTCTCACTCGGACTTGTTCAGATTATAACCATGCTACTGATATGGCAATGGGGCATACGCAGTATGGTGATAGCCTATATGCTTATCAACACATCATGGTTGCTGGTATGGCTATTCTTTGTAAGGCGACTTACGGGTTATGGCTATTGGCGATTCTTCTGCGATGTAATGCCATTTACACTTGCAGCTGCTGGTGTTATGGCTGCAAGCTATGCCGCTACGCTATCGCTCAGCAACCTATGGGTATTGCTGATATCACGCTTTGTTATTGCAGCCACATTATATTATATAGTGATGAAGGTTGCAAGAGTAAAGATATTAAAGGAGTGTGAGCGCTTTGTGTTTAAGCGCAAATAAACAAAAAGTGCGGCATTTTATAAAATTATCCGTATAATATAACCATACTATATTATGGCAATACCAACGGCTGCATTGCAGCCGTTTTTTCGTTGTACAGCTCTTTGTCAACACGTCGAGCACGCAAACTTCTAACCACAGGATAGTCGGCAAAATAAGGATCAGACGACATATACCAGCGATAATCCGCAATCTCTTTAACTCCTTTAGCCATAACATCGAGCTTGCGTGCAGACTTAGGACTTACTACCGACAACATACATGTGCCGTCGTTAAGTACTACAGCAAGCACAAGAAAGGTTGACCGACGCGACCTACCCGACTCGTCTGCCACTTTACGTCCACGCATTGACGACGTAATTGTTATATGCCAACCATACTTACTGTTAAGCCGGTGCATTATCTCGCGAAACACTTTGCCGTGCGACGAAGTGTCGGGAATGCGCTTATATATAATATAATAATGTATCATCTCGTGCAACAGCGTCTCCTGAAACTCTCGCTCGGTACACTCATAATAAGTACTTATGCGAATAACAAAGTCGCTGTACACACGTTTCAGCAATCTACGCGTACACTTGCATGCCATAGTGCCAAGACGTGTACGAGCTTTGGACAATACAATACGAGGCATAGGCAGCTCACCACCAAAGTAGTCGGTGTTGAACTGCCTAAACCATGTACGCAGTATGTCGGTTGTCAATATCATTCGGCACAGTCGGGATAAACAGATGTAAGATATGCTCCTACCTTGTCGGACATAACGGTGGCAAGCACAACCTTGCCGTCAGGACCAATGACATATACTGTAGGAATCCACTTAATGGCATAGGTATGTGCCACAGCCGACTCGCGCATGTTCTTCATATCGCTAACCTGGGTATACTTTATGCCAAGCTTCTCCACCCCATTCTTCCACGATTCTGTTTTAGTGTCGAACGACACACCTACAAACTCAACTCCCTTTGGGGCAAACTTCTCGTAAAGAGACATTATATATGGAGAGTCCTTACGACAGTCGGGACACCATGTAGCCCAGAAGTCGAGCACCACATACTTGCCACGCAAGCTCTTAAGCGAAAACTGCTTGCCGTCAATGGTCTTTAAGTTGATGTCGGGAGCATCGGTTCCCGGCTTAAGAAGATTGGTAGCATACTTTGCGTCGAGGTCTTCTACCACATTTGCCTGTGTATTGGCAGCGGTTTGGGCATTGATAGCCTGTGGCATAATGGTTAGTGCCAAGGCAAAGAGAAAAAGCTTAATCTGTTTCATATTGTTATGTTCTAATTTTTAATTAATGTACCTCCTACAATATCTTCTAAATTACCTGTTGTCTGGTCTTCCTATTCAGTCTGTGTCTTAGGCCAGTTGACCAGGAACAGTTTCTCGGTAGCTCGTGTAAATGCGGTATAAAGCCAGTGTATATAGTCGGGTGTCAGCATATCGTCCGTCATATATCCCTGGTCTACATATACATGTGCCCATTGTCCGCCCTGTGCCTTGTGGCACGTAACGGCATAGGCATACTTTATCTGCAAAGCGTTATAGTAAGGGTCTTCCTTAAGCTTTTTATAGCGCTCGGGCTTAGTACGCACATCGGCATAATCGAGCATAACCTGTTCGAACAGTCGGTCGCTTTGCTCGCGTGTAAGAGCTGGAGCCTCGGTAGACAATGAGTCGGTAAGAGCCGTAACTTGCAACTCGTAGTTGTCGTAGTCGGGAAACTGCAACCAGAGATCTACGAAATGAAATCCATAAAGGTCGCGTCTATTGCGCACACGTTGTATCACGGCACGGTCGCCATTGGCAATAAACGAAGGCGTAGGCTGGTCAGGTTGCTGCACTTGTACAGCCTGCGACTTAGCCGATGCTGTAACAACGGCACCTGTAGGCAATGTGTTAGCAGCAAGATTCTGCGCTGCCGCTGATGTAGAATCCTTGGCAAGTCCGGCACGATTCTTAACTGCATCCTGCTCAGTCCAATAATAGTTGTTCTTAACAACCATAAGCCAGTCGCCCGACGTAAGTTCCTCCTCACGCCAAAGCACCTGGTTGCGTATGCCCTGATTGTATATATTGGCACGCTTGTTCGATCTTGTCACCACCATAGTCTCGTCCATACCCACCTGCGAATAGCTTGTGGCAAGCGACTCAATAAGTTCGTTGCCAGGCACATTAACGATGTCGGCAAATCCCTTGAACCTAATTTTAGGCAACTCAGTAGCCTCGTCGTGCGTTATCATTTGGCGTATAACGGTAGCATTATAGAGAACGCCCGACTCCTGACTCTGTCGCAGCACCTCATTAAGGTCGCTCTCGTATAGCGACAATCCATATCCACGCATAAAATCAGAGCACAGGGCAGGCGATTCCTCCTCGCCTACAGGTGGCAACTGAGCTTTATCACCGATAAGCATAAGTCGACAGTTTCGACCGTTATACACAAATTGCACAAGGTCGTCTAACAGACATCCCGTGCCAAATACAGCACCTTGCAGCCCCTCATTAGCTATCATCGAGGCTTCGTCCACCATAAATAGGGTATCAGTGTGCATGTTAGGAGCAAGCGAGAAAGCGCCCTCCATCGACTTCTGCCTATATATACGTCGATGAATGGTAGAGGCTGGAGTATCAGAGTTGATAGAGAACACCTTGGCAGCACGACCCGTAGGAGCAAGCAGCACCACACGTTGCCTGAGCCTTTTCATTGTACGCACAATGGCACCAGACAGAGATGTCTTGCCCGTACCGGCTGATCCTCGCATTATCATCACCGCTCTATCGTCGCTATCAGACATAAACGAGGCGAATGTAACAAGGGCTCGGCTTTGGTCGAGAGTAGGCTCAAAGCCGAAGCTTTGGCGTATTTGGTATATCAGTTCGTCGTGTAGCACTTATTTTGATGTTTTGTTTCTTATTTTCATGCAAAGTTACTGATTAGTTTGCAAACGCTAACCCAATGATTAAGAAAAAGCTATAAAAGTTTGGATATATGCGAAAAATCTTGTAACTTTGCACCCATTAATGCTCTAAAAGCGTTTATTCAATTAACATTCAAAATATTTTAAACAAAATGAAGAAGGGAATTCATCCAGAAAACTATCGCCCCGTCGTATTC
>ERZ1026874.1063-NODE-1063-length-15268-cov-10.378426_pt1 | contig 15268 bp, 10 predicted proteins | sample MGYA00380167_ERZ1026874 | MGnify/ENA primary metagenome ERZ1026874 (study PRJEB33269, sample SAMEA4719803) | human gut metagenome | biome: human-associated habitat; feature: organic feature; material: feces | place: Cameroon | collected 2013-10 ...
GACGGCGAGGGCAAGTACCACACCACCATCGGCGACTATGCCTTCATCGGCTGCAACACCAACCTGGTGGCCCCCGTCACCGTGGGCGACCATGCCTTCACCGCCGCCGGTTCCACCATCGGCCACGATGTGCCCGCCGGTGCCCTGAGCATCGAGCGCGCCAAGCAGACCGAGATCGACAACTGGGGCGAGAACAAGCTGCAAAAGTACATCGCAAAAAAGCAGAAATTGGAAGCCGACAAAAAGAACAAGTAAAGGAACTAAAATGTTAGGAATGACCTCCGGGGCAGACTGGCTGATCGCCGGGCTGGGCAACCCCGAGCCGAAATATGACGGCACCCGCCACAACGCCGGGTTTGAGGCGCTGGACTATCTGGCTGCGCAGTGGCACTGCGACATTGCCAAAGCCAAATGGCAGGGCCTGTACGGCACCGCCCAGGTGGGCGACCACAAGGTCGTGCTGCTGAAGCCGCTGACCTATATGAACCTGAGCGGCCAAAGCATTGCCCCCGCCGCCAACTTTTACAAGATCCCCGCCGACCACGTCATCGTGCTGTGCGACGACATCACCCAGGAGCCGGGCCACCTGCGTATCCGGCCCCACGGCTCGGCGGGCGGCCATAACGGGCTGAAAAGCATCATCGCCAGCCTGGGCACCGAGAATTTCAGCCGCATCCGCATTGGCATCGGCGCCAAGCCCAACCCGCAGTACGACCTGGCCGCCTGGGTGCTGGGCAAGCTGCCCCCCGCGGACCGCAAGGCCATGACCGACCGCTACCCGGACATTGAGGACGCCTGCAAGCTGCTGATGGACGGCAACCTGCAATACGCTCAGAACAAGTTCAACCATTAAGGGGATGTACACCATGAGCAAACTTCGTAAACAAGCCCTGATCCGCATCGTGATCTGCGTTATCATGCTGGCTGCCACCATCGTGTTTTCCTTTTTGCTGATCACCGGCAAGCTGGACGGCACGTCTTCTTCGGCAAGTTCCAATGCCGACAGCCTGCCCTCCGTAAGCGACAGCGTGGAGGCCGATACTCCCGAATCTACCGAGCCTGTGGAATCCACCGAGCCGGAGCCCACCCCCGAACCGACGCCGGGACCCACCCCGGAGCCGACCCCGGCCAACTTTGACGGCCTGGCCGAGCAGCCCACCACCGTGTTCGCCGAAGGTGAGCAGCCCAGCTACACCACCACCGCCGATGCCAGCATGAACCTGCGCGCCGGCCCCGGCACCGACTTTGACAAGGTGACCAGCGTACCCGCCGGCACCGCCGTGACCGCCCTGGGCACCAACAGCGACGGCAGCTGGGTGGTCGTGCAGGTAGGCGGCCAGTACGGCTGGCTGAAGGTCGAGTTCCTGAACCAGTAACCTTATAAAATCATTGTAACTATGCTGTTTTCTTCACTTTTTGCTAAAACAGCCGAATATGAAAAACTGGCGCATGCGCTCTCCGCACCGGGGGCATGCGCCTTATTCGGTTTACCCGGTTCCGGCCGGGCGATGGTCTACGCCGCGCTGGCGAAGGAGACCGGGCGCTTTCTCTGCATCGTAACCCCCGGCGAGGCTGAGGCCACTCGCTTTGCCGGGGACCTGAACGCCCTGGGCATCCCCACTGCCGTTTTCCCTGCCCGAGATTACGTGCTGCGCCCCATTGAAGGCACGGCCCGCGAGTATGAGTACCGCCGCCTGAGCGTGCTGGGCGACATCGTGGGTGGGCGGCTGCAGGCCGTCTGTGTGCCGGACGAGGGGCTGACCCAGTATACCACGCCCCGCGCCGAGTTTTGTAACAACACCCGCACCCTGCACCCAGGCGACACCGTGCCCCGCACCGAGCTGACCGCGCTGTTGTACAACGCCGGGTACGCCCGCCGCGCCCAGGTGGACGGGCCGGGCCAGTTCTCCATCCGCGGCGACATTGTAGACCTGTACGCCCCGGATATGAAGCTGCCCGTGCGTATGGAATTTTGGGGCGACGAGATCGACACGATGCACACCTTCGACCTGGCTACCCAGCGCCGCGAGGACCCCATCGAGAAAATTTACGTCAGCCCCGCGCGGGAGGTGCTGTTTGGCTCTCCTGCCGAAGCTGCCGAACTGCTGCGGGCCTTCATCAAAAAATCCCGCGGCAAAAAACGTACTGCCTTAGAGGCCTGCCTGGCCACCGAGCTGGCCCAGCTGGACGGCGGTGCCCTGCCTGTGAATATGGACAAATATCTCGCGGTGCGCTATCCCCAGCCCGCCACGCTGCTGGATTATTTCGATGATCCGCTGCTGGTACTGGAGGAACCAGCCTCCTTACGGGAGGCTGAGCGCGCCACCACCTACCGCCGGGGCGAGGAAATTTCTGCCCTTTTGCAGGATGGCGTGCTGGCCGCCGGGCTGGACAATCTGTATGCCGAGAATGGCTACCTCTGGGCGCAGGCCGCGAACCACCGCACGATCTGCGCCGAGAACTTTGCCCGCAGCATGCCGGACATCCCACTGAAGGACATCGTCAACGCGCCCGCCCACACGCTGCCCGCCTGGGGCGGCGAGGTGACCAGCCTTTTGGAGGATCTGCAGCCGCTTTGCAACGGCGGCGCAGCCGTCACCGTATTGGCGGGCACCCAGCGTGCCGCCGCAGGCCTGGCCGCCGACCTGCGCACCAAGGGGCTGCTGGTCACCACGGACCCGGACGCCGTCCCCGGCGCAGGGCTGGTGCAGGTGCTGCCGGGGCAGCTTTCCGCCGGGTGTAGCGTGCCCTTTGCCAAGTACGCGCTGTTCACGGCGCGGGCGTTTGGCATCAGCAGCACCCAGAAAAAGAAAAAGCGCAATAAAGACGCGCTGAACAGTTTAAGCGAAATCGCTGTGGGCGACCTGGTGGTACACCAGAACCACGGCATCGGCCGCTATGCGGGCATCCAACGGATGGCCGTACAGGGCGTCACCAAGGATTATCTGCGCATCGAGTACGACAAAAAGGACGTGCTCTACGTCCCGGTCACCCAGCTGGACCTGCTGTCCCGCTACACCGCCCCCAACGACAGCGACAACGTGAAACTGTCCCGCCTGGGCGGCAGCGACTGGGCCAAGACCCGCAAAAAGGTCAAGGCCGCGACGGAGCAGATGGCGAAAGAGCTGATCGAACTCTACGCCCGCCGCAAGCAGGCCAAGGGTCACGCTTTCCCGCCCGACGATACCTGGCAGGGGGATTTTGAGCAGCGCTTCGCCTACGATGAGACCCCCGACCAGCTGACCTGCGCCGCCGACATCAAGCACGATATGGAAGAGCCCTGGCCCATGGACCGGCTGCTGTGCGGCGACGTGGGCTTTGGCAAGACCGAGGTTGCCCTGCGCGCGGCGTTCAAGTGCGTGATGGGCGGCAAGCAGTGCGCCATTCTGGCTCCCACCACCATTTTGGCCTGGCAGCATTTCAACACCGCCATTGCCCGCATGGAGGCGTTTCCCGTGCGCATCGGGCTGCTCTCCCGCTATCGCAGTGCCAAGGAGCAGAAAGAGACGCTTCGCGGCCTAAAAGACGGCACAGTAGACATCGTTATCGGCACCCACCGGCTGCTGTCCAACGATGTAAAGTTCCACGATCTGGGGCTGGTCATCATCGACGAGGAGCAGCGCTTCGGCGTCAAGCACAAGGAGAAGCTGAAAGAGGCTTTTATCGGCGTGGATATGCTCACGCTGTCGGCCACGCCCATCCCCCGCACACTGAATATGGCGTTGTCCGGCATCCGGGATATGTCCACGCTGGAGCAGCCGCCCTTTGAGCGCCAGCCCGTGGAAACCTACGTGCTGGAGTACGACGAGGGCATCGTGGCCGAGGCCATCCGCAAGGAGCTGGCCCGCGGCGGGCAGGTCTACTACCTGCACAACCGCGTGGACACCATCGAGGAATGTGCTGCCCGCGTAGGCAAGATGGTGCCGGGCGCGCGCATAGGCATCGCCCACGGCAAAATGACCGAGGAGCAGATTTCCTCGGTGTGGCAGCAATTGCTGGACAATGAAATTGACATTTTGGTCTGCACCACGCTGATCGAGACCGGCGTCGACGTGCGCAACTGCAACACGCTTATCATTGAAAACGCCGACCGCATGGGTTTAAGCCAGTTGTACCAGATCCGCGGCCGCGTGGGGCGCTCGTCCCGCAAGGCCTATGCCTACTTTACCTTCACCCGCGACAAGGTGCTGACCGAGGTCGCCGCCAAGCGGCTTTCCGCCATCCGGGAGTTTACCTCCTTCGGCTCCGGCTTCCGCATTGCGATGCGCGACTTGCAGATTCGCGGCGCAGGCAGCCTGCTGGGCCACAGTCAGCACGGGCATATGGAGTCGGTCGGCTACGACCTGTATGTAAAGATGCTGAGTCAGGCCATCTCCGCCGCCCGTGGCGAGACCCCCGCGCCGGACAAGAGCGATTGCCTCATCGACATCACGGTGGACGCTTTCCTGCCCGAGGATTACATCCCCGATGCCGCAGGCCGCATCGAAGCCTACAAGCGCATTGCGGCCATTGAGACCACTGCCGACGCGGATGATGTCATTGATGAACTCATCGACCGTTACGGCAGCCCGCCCAAGAGCGTGCAGGGGCTGGTGGATGTATCGCTGATCCGCGTGACCGCCGCCCGCGTAGGCATTGCCGAGATCGTGCAGCGGGGCGACCAGCTGATTTTGTACTCCGACATCGTGGGCCCCAAGCAGCTGGCCCCGCTGATGGACCAGTACCCCCACCGCGTGCTGTATAACGCGCTGGGACGGCCGTATTTCAGCCTGCGGGTGCAAAAAGGCGAGAACCCGCTGGTGCTGCTGCGGGATATTGTAACCCTGCTGCCGGGGGCACAGGGTGAAAAGGAAAAATAATCCTTGACAACCCCCCGGTAATAGGCTATATAATAAATGAATATCTGTTTTAAAGGAGTTATCGTATGGATTCCGAAGTTTTTGCACGTATTCGTGATTATCTGGCTGACCAGCTGGAAGTTGAACCTGAAAAGATCACCCCGGACAGCGACATTGTCAACGATTTCGGCGCGGACAGCCTGGACGTCATCGATATGATCACCACCCTGTCCGACGAGTTTGGCGTGGAGATCCCCGATGAGGACATCGAGACTTTCCACACCGTCGGCGACGTGGTAAACTATCTCGAGGACAGAATGTAAAATCATTAAGTTTCGTTAAGAAAAGTGTGAGGATAAAATGGCAAACGATAAGAAAAAAATGGTCGAAGCGATCACCGCACAGGAGGTCGACTTTGCCCAGTGGTATACTGACATCTGCACCAAGGCCGAACTGGTCGAGTACTCCAGCGTAAAAGGCTTTGTGGTGCTGCGCCCCTATGGCTACGCCATCTGGGAGAACATCCAGAAGAACCTGGACAGCCGTTTTAAGGCTACCGGCCACGAGAATGTGGCTATGCCCGTGCTGATCCCCGAAAGCCTGCTGAAGAAAGAGGGCGAGCTGGTCAACGGCTTTGCCCCCGAGGTTGCCTGGGTCACCGCCGGCGGCAGCGACCCGCTGGAAGAACGCCTGGCTGTGCGCCCCACCAGCGAGACCATGTTCTGCGACCATTTCAGCCATGTGCTGCACTCCTACCGCGACCTGCCCATGCTGTACAACCAGTGGTGCAGCGTCGTCCGCTGGGAGAAATCCACCCGTCCGTTCCTGCGCACCCGCGAGTTCTGGTGGCAGGAAGGCCACACCATCCACGAGACCGCCGAGGAAGCCAAGGCCGAGACCGAGCAGCAGCTGAACTGCTACGCCGACTTTGCCGAGCATGACCTGTGCATTCCCGTGCTGAAGGGCCGCAAGACCGACAAGGAGAAGTTTGCCGGCGCCGAGGCCACCTACACCATCGAGGCTATGATGAAGGACGGCAAGGCCCTGCAGAGCGGCACCAGCCACTACTTTGGCGATAAGTTCAGCCGCGCTTACGACGTGACCTTCACCGGCCGCGACAACACCCTGCAGTATCCGTTCCAGACTTCCTGGGGTGCTTCCACCCGCCTGATCGGCGCGATCATCATGACCCACGGCGATGACGACGGCCTGATCCTGCCCCCTGCCATTGCCCCTGTGCAGGTAGTCATCGTGCCTGTTGCCGCCCACAAGCCCGGCGTGCTGGACAAGTGCCGCGAGTTGGCTGCCGAGATCGGCAAGTATGCCCGCGTGAAGCTGGACGACAGCGACAAGCAGCCCGGCTGGAAGTTTGCCCAGTGGGAGATGAAGGGCGTGCCCGTGCGCCTGGAAGTCGGCCCCCGCGACATCGAGAACGGCCAGTGCGTGCTGGTCCGCCGTGACACCCGCGAGAAGCAGTTCGTCAAGTTTGACGAGCTGGCCACTGCTATCCCCGCCGCCATGGACGCCCTGGCTAAGGACCTGTACGACCGCGCCCTGGAAAACCGCGAGAAGCGCACCTACAGCGCCACCACCATGGACGAGATCAAACAGATCGCCAAGGAGCATACCGGCTTTATCAAGACGATGTGGTGCGGCGACCTGGCCTGCGAGGAAGCCATGAAGGAGCAGGCTGGTCTGTCCAGCCGCTGCATGCCCTTTGCCCAGGAGCATCTGAGCGACGTTTGCCCCGTCTGCGGCAAGCCCGCCCAGAAGATGGTCGTCTGGGGCGTTGCCTACTAATTCGTAAAAATAAAAGCGGTGCCGCAAAGCGCCGCTTTTTCTGTATCGGTGAAAAGTATCATGTCTGTGCTGGTTTTAACATTGGGGCTGTATATGCTGGGGCTGCTGCTGGCGGCCGTCGGCAGCCGGTTGGCAGGGCGTTGCACCACCTGGTGCTGTGCCCTGCTGGGCCTGCCTATGTGGGTAGTGGGCGGCACCATTGCGCCGTTTTGCCTGGCTTTGCCCCAGCTGATGCTGGCGCTGCTGGCCGCCGGCATGGGCATCACCGGCCTGGCGGTAGGCACGGCGCTGGCCGGTGCCGTTACCAATGTGGGACTGGCGCTGGCACTCTGCCTGCTGGGCGGCAACGGCCAGCCTGTGGTGGCCGACCGGCAGGAGTTTTGCCGCAAATGCCTGCTGCTGGCGCTTTCCTGCGGGGTCATCGCCCTGTTTGTGCGGGACGGCACCCTAAGCTACACCGGCACCGGACTGCTGATGCTGCTGTTCGTCATCTTTGTTTTGTCCAGCATCGTCTACCAGCACCAGTTTATTTATGGCGAGCGGTACGAACCGATCTCTACCGACGGCTGCACCGCTATCCCCCCGGCGCAGGATTACGGCTACACTGCCCACACGATGGCCTTCCCCGTGATGAACCTGCGCAACTCGCTGAAAAACCTGGCCGGTGTAGTAGGTGGGCTGGCGCTGCTGGCCGTCGGGGCGCAGGCGCTGGTGTACAGTGCCACCACCATTGCCAATTTGACCGGTACCATTCAGGCCTTGTGGGCGGCGACGCTCATCAGCTTTGGATTCTGCCTGCCCCTGCTGGCAGAAGCACTGGGTCACCCCTTCGGCTCGATTTGGAAGCGGTTCGACGCCCGCTGCCGCTTCTACCCTGCTGACACGCTGCCCATCCAGCTGTTGAACAGTGCCATTCTAAATTTAACGCTGGCGCTGCCTATTTCCAGCTTGATGTACCGCCACCGCCTGCCGGTGGGCGCGCAGTTCCGCGCCTATGAGGTGCCCATTTTGGCCGCCATGGCGCTGGTGCTGCTGGCCGAGCCGCTGCTGCGCCGCCGCCTGCACCGCTGGCAGGGTGCGGCCTGCCTGGTGCTATACTTTTTGTACCTGGCTGCGGTCTCCTTCGCGCCCCGGGCCGGCGCGTAAAGTTTTCAACAAGACGAATCCCCCCGCGGAAAACTCCGCAGGGGGATTTGCTGTTTTAGTAGGTCGTCAACGTTGTGCCGACGAAGTAGTGTGTCAGGATGTCGCGGTAGCTCCAGCCGTTGCGGGCATAGCCGATGGCGCCCCACTGGCTCATACCGCAGCCATGACCGTAGCCGTACACATCAAAGATAAAGCAATCCAGATCAGCGTTGTAGCTGACGGTGAAACACTGGCTGCGCAGGCTGCGGCCGTCCACGCTCTGGCGGGCCAGCAGGTTCTCGCGGAACCAGCGGCCGCTGACGGTACCCACGCTGGCATCCGGGCCGACCTGGATCTTGGCCACCCAGCCGTAGGCATTGGCGGATTGGATGGTGAACCAGTTGTTGGGGTCGACGCCGGAAAGATCAATGTCCATGACCTCTTTGATGCGATCCTGCAGGGTCTGGCGGGAGAAGCGGGCCGTGCCGCTGGAGTTGCCGTTGGTGTTCCAGTTGGTGGCGATCTGCTGGTCGTAGGGGCTGTCCACGGCCTGCAGCCAGGCGCGGTCGTTGCCCCAGACCTCGGCGGCGGAGGCAGTGCCGGTGCTGGCGGAGGCAAAGTAAGGCGTAAAGCAGACCTGGCCGTTGTAGGTCACCAGCACATGGGCGACCTCCTGGGCGGCGGCCAGAGCGGCAGCGCCCGGCTCGGCACCCAGCACGGAGGGGTAACCCGACTGGCTCAAGATCCAGCAATGGGTGGCCACACATTGGGCTTTGTAGGCCTCGGCGGGGGCGTTGGACCCCAGTTCGTTTTGTGCCACCATGGCCAGGCAGCGCACCAGGTCCATCGTCTGGGCGGTGCCGTTCATCGTCACATTGATGGTCTCGCCCTCGGCGCTGGTGCCGCCGTTGTTGGTGTTGTTATCTCCGCTGTTGTCCGGCGTATCCGGCGTGGTATCGCCGTTTTCGGTGCTGTCGCTGTCCGCCGGGGCGGGCGTGGGGTTGGCGTTGGCGATCTGGTCCACCGTCACGGTCTGCTCGGGCAGGCTGCCCTCGGCGCCCTTGTTCAGGTCAGTCTCGGTGGCGTTGGCCGAGCCTGCTACATCGGTCAGGCCCGCCATCAGCTTGTCGGCGCTGGCAATCAGCGCGTCAGTGCGCTGCTGCATCTCGCTGGCCTGTTCACTCAGGTCGGTGCTGCTGTCGGCACTGTCGCTGGCCGCCTGGCTGTTGGCGCGGTTGGCAGCAGTGGCGGCGCTCTGCTTGGCGTAGCGGTCGATGCTGGCACCCAGCAGGGCGCTGATCGTGGGCATGGGCTGGTTCTTGCTCTGGTACTGCACGGCGGTCAGCAGCGGGTCATCCGCCGCCGTGATGGCCGAAGCGTTGAGCACCTCGGCCTCGCCATCCTCGATCAGGCGGCCGGTAACGCAGAGCTGCACGCCCGCGTCCTCGCTGGGGGCGGTCAACGTCAGGAAGTGGGACTCATCCCCCACCTCGACCTTGGTATCCCACAGGCTGCGGGCCTGGATGCCCGCCACAAAGCTGAGGTAATCGTAGTAGCTGGACAGGTCGGTGCTGCCGTAGAGGTCGAAGGCGCCGTCGCCCTGCTCGGCAGGGTCGTAGTAATAGACAGCCAGCACCTTAAAGCGATAGGTGCGGCCCGGCAGGTAGAGGCTAAAGCCGCTGTTGGCCTTGATGCCCTCCTCTGTGGTAAGCGGGGTAAGCAGGGCGTCGGTGGAGGCCAGCACCGTGTTGCCGGGGGCGGTGCTGTTCAGCGCGCTGGCTGTGGCAAAGCGGGTCTGGGCAGTTTCGCCGTCAGCGTTTTCGGCAGTGGCAGTATCAGCCGCGTAGACAAAGCGGCCCTCCATACCGGGGAAGCCCAGGTAGCCCACCACGCCGGGCAGCTTCTCGGTGCCCTTGGTCAGGTAGCTCTCGGCAGTATTGTCATACAGGGCGGTGCCGTAGCTCTTGGCGGCGGGGCGTGCCCCCAGGTCATTGCTGAAGAACCACCACAGCGCCACTGCGCCGCCCACGATGACCAGCGCCAGCACCACCAGCACGGTGATGACCATGCGGCGGCGGCGCTTCTCGCTCTTTTCGATCATGGCAAGGCTGTGGTTGCGGATGCTGTTGGCGGCTTCGGTCTCCGGTTTCTCGGCACGGCGGCGGCGCGGCGGCGGGTCCGTATCCGTGTTGTCGCTGTCGTCGTCATCAAACAGGCGGCTGGCGGCCCTGGTAAAGTCTTCGGCGCTGGTGGTGCGGCCCGCAGCGGCATCGGCTTCGTCCGCTGCCTGGGCAGCAGCCAGGGCATCGGGGTCAAGTTCTGCCGAAAAATCCGGCACATCATCGTCCAAAATGGATGGTGCCGGGCTGCGGCGGATGGTGGTCTGCTGTTGCTCTGCCGCAGGCTGGGCGGCATCCGCTTCGGGGGCCGGGGCACGGCGGTTCACCCGCAGACTGCGGGCGGTACGGGCGGCTTCTGGGCCGGCGGTACGGATGTCCAGCGGGTCGGTAGGGTTTGCAGCCGCGGCGGGGGCTGCCTCGTTTTCCTCGTCCAGTTCCGATTCAAAGCGAATCGTGCCGGTAGGTTCGGATGCCGCCTGGGGTGCGGCATGGGTGCGGCTTACGTTTAGGTGGCGGGTGGCGCCCATAGCGGTTTCCGCCGCCGGGGCAGGCGGCTCGGGCTGAGGCGGGGCCACCGGCTCGGCGGTGTCAAAGTCCAGCATCGGTTCAAAGTCTGCGGTGCGGTCCGGCTCGGTGGTGGGCGGCGTGCGGCGGCGCAGCGAGAACCGCACCGTGTTACCCCGCTCGCGCCCGGCTTCGGACACGATGAGCAGCGGCCGCTCCCGCCCGGGGCGGAAGATGATGCAGGAATCGGTCAACCGCAGGCCCAGCACGCGGCGGCGCAGCAGATCCAGAATTTGGTTGCCGATGGTGGCATCGTTCAGATCCGGCGGCAGCGCGCAGGCGGCAGCACCGTGGTTATCGCAGATCAGCACAAAGGGGCACTGGCCCACAGTAGCGGGCATGTACACGGCGGCAAAGTCCGCCCCGGCGGCCTGCATAGCGGCCAGGGCGCGGCCTGCGGCGGCCTGCACCACATCGCCGGGGAATTTTTTCAACAATTGGGGCGGCACCACGATCTGCTTTTGCTTTTTGGGGTCGGCGTAGCTCTCTGTGCCAAAGTCAAACACGGCCTCGCTGTGGGGCAGCGGCTGCAAGAGTGCGCCAACTAAGCGTCCGGTCGTTTCATCCGCCGCCACCAGCAGCTTGCGCTTTTCCAGCAGAGTGTCCAGCGTGGCCTGGGCCAGGCTGGTCTCGCCGGTGGCAAACACGTCATCGCCAAATTTGCCGCGCAGACGCTGCACCCATTTTTCGCAGTACTGCTCGGCCATGGCGCGGTTGGGCGCACTGACCTGCACGCAGACGGCAAACTCGCCGTCACGTTCCAGCAGGCGCAGGCCGGGGCAGCCATCGGCCCGTGCCTGACGCAGCACTGCCGAAACTTCCGCCGCCGTGGGGCCGAAGACGCGCAAAATTCTCAGTTCTGTGTTTACCATGTTGAACCTCTAGTCAAATATCCATTGTTGTAGCCGGGGTATCGGGGGTGATGGCCAGGCTGTCCGGCACAGGCAGCCCCAGCGCCATGCGGCGCAGCATATCCAGCGCGTACATGGCAGCGCGGGCGCGGATGACACTGCGCTCGCGATAGCCGCCCAGGGTCAGCCGCATGAGGCAGCCCGTGTTGGTGCGGGCGTCGGCGCCAGCCAGGTAGACCGTGCCCACCGGCTTGCCGGGCAATTCTCCGCCGGGGCCGGCCAGGCCGGTGATACCCACGGCCAGTTCCGCGCCGGATTCTTTCGCCGCGCCAAAGGCCATGGCAGCAGCCACAGGGCCGGAAACCACGTTGTACTGTGCAATCGTCTCTGCCGGGACGCCCAACAGCTTTTGCTTGGCGGCCTCGGCGTAGGTGACAAAGCCGTAGCCAAACACCTCGCTGGAGCCGGGCACATTGGTCAGCCGCTCGGCGATCATGCCGCCGGTGCAGCTTTCAGCCGTGGCGGCATGCAGGCCTTTTTCCCGCAGCACGCGCACGACGGTGTATTCCAGCGCAGGCACGTCCACATCATAGGCGGCATCGCCCAAAATCCGGCGGAACTCCTCCAGCCGTTCGCGGCAGGCGGCCTCGGCGGCTTCAGGGGTTGTTTCCCGCGCAGTTACGCGAATTTCACACTCGCCGGTCTTGCAGTAGATGGCGGCAGTGGGGTTGATGCTTTCAAACAGCGGGGCCACCTTGCTGGCGATTGCGCTCTCTCCGCCCAGCACCCGCAGCGTGTGGCTGTGGATGGTGCAGTTCTGGCGGGCCAGCAGCAGCGGGCGCACCTGCTCCAGCCACATGGCCTTCATCTCCCGGGGCACACCGGGCATCAGGGCGGCACAGTGGCCCTGGGCATCCTCAAACCAGGCGCCGGGGGCGGTGCCGTGGTCGTTGATGATCTTGCGGCCGTTTGTCGGCACCATGGCCTGCTTGCGGTTATTCTCGGTGGGGCGGCGATTTGTCCGGGCAAAGAAAGCCAGAATTTTGTCCCACTCGGTCTCGTCAAAATGCAGCGTATCGCCAAAGACCTCGGCCACTGTCTCCTTGGTCAGGTCGTCCTCGGTAGGGCCTAAGCCGCCGGAGAAGATGAGCAGGTCGCTGCGGCTTTTAGCCTGGGTCACCAGCTCCCGCAAGCGGGCAGGGTTATCGCCGATGACATGCTGGTGCAGCACGCTGATGCCCAGCTCGGCCAGTTCGCGGCTTAAAAACTGCGCATTGGTGTTTAAAATGTCACCCAGCAGCAGCTCGGTACCAACGCAGATGATTTCAGCGGTCACAGCAGATCATCCTCTTCCCCACCCATACGGATGTAAATTTTCTCGACATTTTCAGCAGCTTCCGCTTCCAGCGCCAGCAGGTCGGGCATACCCGCCTCAGCCGCCAGAATTTCCTCCATGGTGGGGTTGGTCTTGGGGTGCGGCGGGGTGAAGATGGTGCAGCAATCCTCGTAAGGTTCGATGGACGTCTCAAAGGTGCCGATCTTGCGCGAAATAGCGATGATCTCGGTCTTGTCCATGCCGATGCAGGGGCGCAGCACGGGCAGGTCCTGGGCGGCGTCGGTGCAGGCCAGAGCCGCCATCGTCTGGCTGGCCACCTGGGCCAGGCTTTCGCCAGTGATAAGGGCCTGCAGTTCCAGCTTGGCGGCCACCCGGTTGGCGATGCGCAGCATGCTGCGGCGCATCAGCACAGTGAACAGCACGTCGGGGGCATTATCTCGGATATACTCCTGCGGCTTGGTGTAGGGCACGACGAAGAGCGTGCAGTTGCCGGTGTACTCCACCAGTTCACGGGCCAGGTCGCGTACCTTCAGCTTGGCGCGCAGGCTGGTGTAGGGCGGACTGGCAAAGTGGATGTGATGCAGCGCCAGGCCGCGGCGGGCCATGCACCAGGCGGCGACGGGGCTGTCGATACCGCCGGAGAGCAGGTTCAGCGCACGGCCGCTGGTACCTACCGGCAGGCCGCCGGCGGCTTCCACCTTGGGGCCGTGGACATAGGCGGAGTGGTCGCGGATCTCGACCATGACTTCCAGCTGGGGGTTGTGCACATCCACCCGCAGATGGTGGTGCTTGTCCAGCAGATAAGCGCCCAGCTCGCGGCAGATCTCAGGGCTCTTCATCGGGTAGGTCTTGTCGGCGCGCTTGGCTTCCACCTTAAAGGTGCGGATGCCCCGCAGCGTCTCGCCCAGGTAGGCTTCGGCGGTCTCGCAGATGGCGTCGAAGTCCTTGGGGCACTCCACCGCGCGGCTCATCTTGACGATGCCGAACACGTGGGAGACGCGGCGGAAGGCCTCGTCCATGTCCAGGCCCTCTTCCTTCGGCTCGATAAAGACGGTGCTCTGGGCCTGGTAGACTTTGAACTTGCCCAGCGGCTCCAGCCGCCAGCGGATGATCTTGGACAGGCGTGCTTCAAACTTGCCGCGGTTCAGGCCTTTCAGGGTCATTTCGCCCTGGTATGCTAGGATGATCTCTTTCATTATACAAAAACGCCTTTCGTTGGTGGGTGTTACGCTTTTACATTTAAATGTGCTGCAGTTCGCGCAGGCCGGCGCGCAGGCCGTCCAGCAGGGCGTCCACGTCCTCGGGGGTGTTGTCGGCACAGAAGCTGACGCGCAGCGCGGTGCGGATGGTCAGGTCATCGCAGCCCATGGCCTGCAGGGTGTGGCTGGGCTCGCCCTTATCGCAGGCGCTGCCGCCAGAGACGAACACCAGCCGCCCGTTGAGGTAGTTGATGAAGGTCTGGCTGTTGATGCAGCCGGTGGAGAAGTTGACCACCTCATCCACGGCGTCATCGGGGGAATTCAGCGTGATGCCGGGCAGCTCGGCCAGGCCGGTGCGCAGCTGCTGATTCAGGGCATGCAGGTGGTCGCCCTTGGTGCGCAGGCGCTGGGCACCTTTAGCGGCCGCCAGGCCCAGGCCCACGATATAGGGCGTGTTCTCGGTGCCGGGGCGCATACCGCGCTCCTGATGGCCGCCGACGTAGGGCGGGTGCAGCGTCTGGCGCTGGCTGTCCCGCACGAAGAGTGCGCCGATACCCTTGGGGGCGTGGATCTTGTGGCCGGAAACGGACAGCGTGTCCACGCCGGGCCACTTTTGCAGGTCGATGGGGATGCGCAGCCAGGCCTGCACCGCGTCTACATGGAAGTGGGTGCGGCTGTTTTTAGCCTTGATGCCCTTGGCCAGGGTCGCAATGTCCTGACGTGCGCCGGTCTCGTTGTTGACGGCCATGCAGGCGGCTAGGACGGTGTTTTTATCCACAGCAGCGAGGAATTTCTCGGTGTCGATATGACCGTCCCGCTCCGGGGCGATCTCCACGACGGCGAAGCCTTCCTCTTTTAAAGCGCGGATCGGCAGCTGCACGCTGGGATGCTCGAAGCCGGTGACGACGATCTTATTGCCCCAGTGGCGGCGGGGCATCGCGGCGCCGTAGATGGCCATGTTGTTGCTCTCCGACCCGCAGGCCGTGAAGTAAATTTCATCGCTGCGGCAGTGCAGCGTTTTGGCAATGCGGGCGCGGGCCGTTTCGATGCCGTCCTGCGCGGCCACGGCGGGGTCGTACAGGCTGCTGGGGTTGGCCCAGAGTTCCACCAAAGCATCGTGGATGACCTCGGTCACGGCGGGGTCCACGCGGGTGGTGGCGGCGTTATCCAGATAATGGATCTGCGGGTCGGAAAGCATATACATTCCTCACATTTTGAACAAAATTATACAGGATAAATTATACACGCCCAGGGCCTAAAAAACAACTGGTCCTGCAAAAAAATACGCCAACTCCCGCCTGCCCGCTTGACTTTTTTTCAGGGAGCGGGTATAATAATATAGTTTCCTGTGCCGGTGTGTTGGAATTGGCAGACGAGACGGACTCAAAATCCGTTGGTGGTGACACCGTATGGGTTCGACCCCCATCACCGGCAT
>ERZ1026874.1069-NODE-1069-length-15212-cov-11.034242_pt1 | contig 15212 bp, 9 predicted proteins | sample MGYA00380167_ERZ1026874 | MGnify/ENA primary metagenome ERZ1026874 (study PRJEB33269, sample SAMEA4719803) | human gut metagenome | biome: human-associated habitat; feature: organic feature; material: feces | place: Cameroon | collected 2013-10 ...
TGCTTGTGGTGGCTGGAAAGCGTCTGCCCGCCGTAGAGCCGCAGCCAGCCGGGGCGGGCGGTCAGGCTGTAATCCGCTTCGGGCGTCAGGGGTGTGCGCAGCGTCTTAAAGGTAGGGGGCAGGTCCTTGTCCGGCGCAAAGGTCACGCGCTCGCTGTGGTCGAGAATCTGCCTGGCATCCCCTGCCACTTTCGGCGCAGGAATGACCAAATCCGGGTGGTGTGTACCGTTGGCAAGGCGCGGCCAGCCGTCCACCCACTCAATTTTTTGCAGGGCGGTTTCGCGCCCCAGCGTGCAGTTTCCGCGCTCCGTCAGGGGGCGGGCGCAGATGTGGGTGATGTACCACTCGCCGCCGATTTCGACAAAACAGGCGTGACCGCTTTTTTGCAGCGGGTTGGCGGCATCGTCCCGCGCAGTCAAAAGCGGGAAATAGGGCGAATCCTCCCACGGGCCGTCCAGCGTTTTGGCGCGTGCGACTGTGGCGGCGTGCAGGTAGCCCGTGCCGCCCGCCGCGCAGAGCAGGTAATACCAGCCGTCTTTTTTGAGGATCTGCGGTCCCTCGCAGACGCCTAAAGAGGTGCCGCGGTAAAAGTGCCTGCGCGCACCTACCAGCTGCCGTGTGACGGGGTCAAACTCCTGAATGACAGTCCCCGCAAAGCCGGGGTTTTCCAGCCGCCAGTCAAACAGCATATTCAAAAAATAGTGGCGTCCGTCGTCATCGTGAAAAAGCGCCGGGTCAAAGCCGCTGGCGGTCACCAAAGTCGGCTCACTCCACGGACCGGTGATTTTTGGCGCAGTGACGACATAGTTCAGAGTATCCTTAAAGGCAGTCGAGCTTTTGACATCGGTATAAACCAGCCAGAACAGCCCGTCCGCGTAGGAGAGATGCGGTGCCCACAGGCTGCCGGAATTGTAGTTGCCCAGCAGCTCACTGGGGACCATATCGCGCCGCGCAATCGGCGCAGCGACCCACTCCCAGTTGACAAGGTCTTTCGAGTGGTAAATCTCAATGCCGGGCCACCACTCAAAGGTGGAGGTTGCAATGTAGTAATCTCCGCCCACGCGCAGGGCGCTGGCATCGGGCGCAAAGCCCGGAAGGATCGGATTTTGCAGGGTGTTCATGTTACACCTCGTTTTCTAAGATAAAAGCGGCGGCGTCAAAATCGGTAAATCCATGCACGGTCAGTTGGTCGTCAAGGTGCGTCACCGTCAGACCGTTCCGCATAAACTGCGCGGTGATTTTGCCGCCCACCGGCAGGGTGACGACTTCGGGCGCAGCGCCGAAGGTGTGTACAACGACAAGCGTCTGCGTTTCACCGCGCCGCACGACTGCCTGCCAGCCCCTGGGCGCGCGGTAGCTGACGATGCGGGAACCAAACCGCTGACTGACGCCGTGGTCAATGATGGGGGCAGCCTTAGCGTAAAACGCCGTGCCTTCGTCCATAACAGTCCACTGCGCTGCCGAGAGGGCGTCTGGTTCGCCGGAGAAGCAGAGCCGCCCCAAAAGTCCGCTGCAGATTTGGTAGTACAGCTTTTGCAGCGGCTGCCCCGCCTTGACCACCGCCCAGATCTGGCTCTGGCGCGGCAAAATCATACGGTGCATATTGGCGGCGATGATGGGAATTTCATCGCACTCGTGCGCATCGGAGAAGCTCGCCATACAGGCAAGCTCCAAAAAGCTGTGGCAGAGCCGATGCCCGCCCGATGCACAAAGCTCCAGCACCAAATCGGGCAGCTCGCGGCGGATGCGGGCAAAAAATTGCTGACTTGCCAGAATCTGCTCATACAGCCCTTCGCCCAAGGATTCCGCACCGTCACAGCCAAGACCGATGGTTTCGTTATAATCGACCTTCATATAGTCAATGTCGTTGGAACGCAAAAAATCAATGACCTTGTGCGCTAAATACTCCTGCACCTCGGGCTTGTGCATATCCCAAAAGCGGCGGTCACCCGCTGTGATAGGCCGCCCGTCGCGGGTCAGCAGCCACTCGGTTTTGTTGAAGCAGTCCGGTTCATCCCGCCCGACCATCTCAAACTCAAACCAGATGCCGGCTTTCATCCCGGCATCGTGGATGGCATCCACGACATATTTCAGACCGTGCGGGAACGCCTTGCGGCTCAGCTCCCACTTGCCCAATTTTGTTGCCGCCTCAAAGGAGTCGTCATCGTACCAGCCTGCGTCAATGACATAGTAGCCTAAGTTTTTGCCCTTCAGCGCACGGACATGGCGCAGGACGGTCTCCTCGGTGGGCTTGCCCCATGTGGAGCAGAACTCGTTGAACAGCACAGGCAGGGTCTTTTCCGATGCGGGTAAAAGCGGCTCGATGGCGCGGCGGGTGTTTTCTGCCAGCACCTGCGCCGCCGTGTCTGCACCGCCGCGCACGGCGGTCACGATGGCCTTGGGCGCGGTGAAGCACGCGCCGGGGGCAAGGGTCTTGCACCATGCGCCGAACTCCCGGTCAGCCAGCCCGCCCGACAGGGACAGCCCGAAATCCTGTCGATACAGCTCCATCTGCCAGCTGCTGCCCTGCGTAGTGAAAGCGGCCCATGTCACGCCGTGGGCGGTATCCTCCACCGCGCAAAACGGCACAAAGCCGCGCACAGGAAAGCTGCCCACGCTGCCGAACCGCACACTGTTGGCGGAGTAGCACTTCCAGCTCGGCTCCAGCTGCAGATCCTCGGCGGCTTCGGTCACCAAGCGCCCCTCGGCGCTCCATGTCGAACGCAGACGGTGGATTTTCAGGCTTTCGGGCGCAAGTCCTTCCGAAAACGGCGACAGACTGCCCAGCGCAAAGCTCGACAGCATTTCCAGCGTGCGGGCTTCGCTGCCGGTATTCTCCACACTCGTCACGACCTCGGCGGCGGGGTTATCGGCGTAGAGGGTCAGCGTGTGGGTGTAGGCAAGGCCGCGCGGGTCGATCAGCTTTGTCACAACGACCGTTTTATCGGCAAAATTTTGTGCAGTCTGCCCGGCATACTGCATGGCTTTTACGGTGGGGCTGTTGCGCATCGTGCGCCCGCCGCTGAAAAACGCCGGAGCATCGTCCTCGGTCAGCTTGGCTTGAATTAGTGGCTCGGCGGCGCAGTCGGCACGGGCAATGCTGCCCTCGCTGCCCGCAGGCACAAGCAGCAGTTCGACAACGGCCCCCTCGCGGCGGTAAACGGCGGTCAGCCCGCCCAAGGTGTAACGGTTCAAAATTTCACGCATTGTGTTTCCCTCTTACCACAGGAAAATCTCGTCCCCGGTCAGCTTGAGCAGGGCCTCGTAAAAATAATAGTCACCGTAGGTGAAGTTGACATTGTGTTCCCTGCCGTGGTAGTCGGCACTGCAATATTGCAGGTAGCCGTCGCGGTTCTCGTCCCAGTCGGCGGTGGCATCCAGTGCGTGCAGCATTTTCAGCGCCGGGGTCAGGTATTCGTCCTGCCTGCCCGGCACAAGGCTTGCCAGCTCAAGCAGACCGCAGGCGGCCACGGCGGCGGCAATGTCGTCATAATATTTCGGCTCGGCGGGCTGGCAGAAGTCCACCGGGATGCGCCCATCTGCGGGGATGTGAGCCATAAAATACTCGGCCACCTTTTGCGCCATGGCAAGGTAGCGCACAGCACCGGTGTGCTTGTAGCTCATCACAAAGCCGTAGAGCGCCCAGGTCTGCCCGCGCGTCCAGCTGGAGCCCTGCGCGTAGCCCTGCCCGCCGTAATCGCGGACAACCGCGCCGGTTTCGGGGTCAAACTCCACGATATGGCGCACACTACCGTCCGCGCGGATAAAGTTTGCCGCCACGGTGTCGGCGTGGGTCATGGCGATTTTTTTAAAGCGCGGGTCCTTGGTTTCCTCGCTCGCCCAATACAAAAGCGGGATGTTGAACAGGCAGTCGATGATCGCCCAGCCGCGGGTGTCGGAGTCGGAGCCGGGGATGTCGTTCCACGCGCGGATAAAGCCTGCGGGGTTGAACCGCCCTGCCAGCAGCTGGGCGGCGTGCAGACCGCGGCGGCGGGCATCGGCGTCGCCGGTCAGGCGGTAGTCCGCCACGGCGCTGGGCAGCCACATAAAGCCGACATCATGGTGCAGGCCCAAGTAAATGTTGAACGCTTCATCCAGGCGGCGCTCGGTGTAGCGGGCAATCTCGGCATAGCGGTCATCGCGGGTCGCGTGGTAGGCCTGCCACAGCATCCCCGCCCAAAAGCCGTTTGTCCACCAGCAGATGCCGTCATCGGGGGTGTAGCTGCCGCCATCGGCTTTGTTGTTGTGTACACCGTCCACCGCGCGGTTGGGGATCTTCTCGGCGCTGCGCTCGCGCACGGCGCGCAGTTTGTGCTCAAAGCGGGCGGCGGTGGTGCTTGCCCAATTCTTTTCGGTTGTGTTCAGGTTCAGCATGGTGATTCTCCTTCTCAGAAATAGAGGTCCGGGCGGCGTGCCTTCAGACGCATATCGTGGTATGCCGCCGTTTCAGAAAGGTCAATTTCGCATCCGACCACCGCAGCCTGGTCTGCCGGACCGCAAGCGGCCATCGTTCCGTCAGGCTTGATAACACTGCTGGGGGTACGCGGGGCTTCAATATTGCCCCAGCCCGGCACTGCCATTGCAGCGGCGGTGAAAATGCCGTTCTCATAGGCGCGGGCACGGCCATATAAGTCCGCCTCCCACCCCCAAGTGGGGCAGACGACCAACTGTGCCCCGCGCAGGGCCAGTGTGCGGGCAACCTCCGGAAATTGCATATCCCAGCAGATGCAGACGCCGAACCGCCCGAAATCAGCGTCTTGCACGCAGAGCGCGTCTCCCGGTGTAAAAACAGCGGATTCATCGCCCGCCAGGTGGGTTTTGCGGTACACCTGGCGCAAGGTTCCTGTACGGTCAAAAATCAACGCCGCGCTGTAGGCATGCGTTCCCTCGCGGTAGGCGTACCCGGTCACAAGCCACGCGCCCGCCTGCCGCGCGGCGTCGGCCAAAGCGGCGGTCTGCGGGTTTTCCAACGGTGGGTACAGCGCGGCGTCTGCCGGGATGTTGCGGTTGGATGTGCGGATATAGTTGATGCACTCCGTCGTCACAAGCAGGTCATAGCCCTGCCTTGCGGCTTCGGCCAGCAGTGTCAGGTTTTGTTCTACCTGCGCGCCCTGCATGGCAAGGCAGGTGTCACGGTCAAAAGGAAAGTCGGGACTTAAAAAATTGTACATTGCATTGTGCTTGGTCTGGACAAGGCCCAGTTTCATAAAAACACCCCCGTTTGCCTTTAGTATAAAGGAAACGAGGGTGTTTGTCTGCTGCCATTATCTATCAAACCGAGGGCGGCGTTGGATTTTGAACATCTATTCTGCGCTGTTTTTGTCCAGATGGGTTTGTATCTGGCGGATGATCTCAGCACGGACGGTTTCTAACCCGATAGCCTCGCTGCGGGTATGCAGTTCGTCAATTTTCTCCTGCGTCTGTGCGCCGTAAGCACCGTGGCCGAACGCGGTATAATACTCTGCATATAGGCTGTTCAAGCCCGCAATCTCGATGGCGATGGGCGTTGTGTTAAGGGTGAAGCCCGCCAGCGGGGAAGCCGCATAGCTGCCTTGGTCGAAGGTGAATTCCAGCAGTGCCTTTTCCTCGTCCGGCAGGGCGGTATCAATACGGTGGTGCTGTGGATTCCACGCCAGTTCATAGGATGGGAAGCGGAATGCCTCCCCCATTGGCTGCAAAAGGGTGTACTCCTCATCGCCCACCACCTGCCAATCGGTACCCTCAACGCCATAGTTGAACAGGTCGATGCGGCTCCAATCGCTGTACAGCCAATCCAAAAAACGCATAGCTTCGATGGTGTTTGTGCTGTAAGAGGGTACACAGAGGTCGTTCCACGCCGCATAGGTCGTGGGGATGCTGCCCTGCGCGCGGTTCTGCGGCAGAAAAGCGTCATCATAGGCCCAAAACGCGACCTCTCCCTCCGGCACTATGGTTCGCAGTTGCTGCTGCACCTGCCCGGTGCCGCTGGCCAAGGAGGCTTCGTAGGAGGCCGACTGCCCCAGCAAAAACACCTGCGCACCGTTCTCCTGCAAAAGGTCGTCGGGGGAAAGCCACTGGCTGTCGGCGGCGTTTTGTTGAAGGTAGGCATCCAGAAAGTTTGTCTGGTACCCTTCCGGTAAAGCGGCAAAATGTTCGTTACTGTCGCCGGGAAACACCACATCCAGCACCTGTTTTCCGTCGCTAGAAAGCAGGATTTGGGATGGATAGTCCCAGAAGCTCCATCCCTGGGATACCCAGATGCCGTTTTGCCGCAGGGTGATCTCCGGCAGATTGTACTGGTAGAACCCACGTGAGCCGAGGGAGATGGGCTTCATCTCGCCCTTTTTGCGCACAGCCGCCCAGTATTGCTCCATTTCCGCACGGTTTGTGATTTCATTAAAGGGCAGGCCCAGCGTTTGCAATAGGTCCTTGCGGTAGAAAATACCCGGTACATCGTAGTAGGTGTTGGTGAACGGAATGGCATACAGCCCGCCGCTTATCGTGTTGGCTGCCAGGTATTCTTCTGAAAAGGCGGCTTGCAGGGCGGGGTATTCCGGGTTGTTGAAGTAGTTTTTCAGGTTTTTGTAGTTCTTCTGCTCTGTCTGCATTGCCAGACTCTGCCACGGCGCATCAAAAACGAAATCGTAGTTATCGTGGGCGGTCAGGCTGCGGGCCAGCTGCTGCGCATAGTCCCCGCTGTCCACAAAGGTAAAATCCAGCTGCCAGCGATGGTCATCGTCCATTTGGGCATACAGTGCATCCAGCACACGGTCCATGCCACTGGCCGTGCCGCGCAGCAAAAAGCGTATGGTGGGGGTACTGCTATCCGGCGCAGCACTTTGTTCCTGCGCAGGGGCAGTGCCGCAGGCAGTGGCAAACAGCAGGGCGGCGCAGAGTATGACAGCCGCTATTTTCTTGTGCAGTTTCATGCTTCGCCTCCCTCCTTCGGTGCGGTGTCGGCCCGCTGGGCCTTGCGGTATTCGGTGGCGGTCATGCCAGTTTTTGCCTTGAACACACTGTAAAAATAACGGTGGTTGTAGTATCCCACAGCAGCGGCAATGTCCTTGGTTGAAGTGCTGGTCGTCACCAGCAGTTCCATGGCACGCTCCATGCGGTAGTCCGTCAAATAGTCCGTGGGGCTTTTACCTGTGGCGTTTTTGAACACTGTGCGCAGATAGTTGGGCGAAAGTTCGGCATAAGCTGCAATATCCTCAGTGTTCAGCATCGGATTGGTGTAGTTTGTCTCAATAAATTCTTTGATGCGATCGATTTGGTTCTCCTTTTTGGCCTGCGCCTCACTATTGCGCAGTTCGATCACACGGCCGCAGTATTCCTTTAACACAGCCTTGCGCTGTTCCAGCGTATCGCACCCGGCCAGTGCGCCGGAGACCACGCGGTAGTTGGGCAGCTGGCGGGTGCCTTCGTGCACGGCAGCCATGCTGTGTACCGTGCGGCTCAAGCTGATGGCAAGCTGGGTCGTTGCCATGTTGATGCTGTCGATGTTCGCCAACGCGAAATGCGCAAAGAAGCTGTCCAGCTCTTCCTCTGCCTTGGCGGCGCTGCGGCTGCGCAGTGCCTGCACGATGGCGGCATCGGTATCCAGCGGGTATTCAGGCGTCAGGGTCTGGCGGGCGGCAATATCGCGGTAGTCGATGACGCTGCTGCACCCCTGTACCAAGCGGTACCCCGCCGCAGTCATAGCGCGGTTGTAGCTTGTGACCAGTTCGGTCAGTACCATGACCTGCCCGCCGATGCCGCAGGTGACGGTTTTGTGCAGATGCTCCTGCACGGCAGCGCACAGGTGAGCAAAGCATTCGCGGCTATCCGGGGCGTTCGCGTTCAAGCAAAGCAGCACGGCAATCTGATCGCTGTCCATCTCGGCACAGTAGGCGCGGCCGCAGTCGGCCAGCAGTTCCTCGGTGATATTGGCAACGGCATAGCGGAACAGCGCCAGATCCTGCACGCTGTGCTCCCGGCTGAAAGTTCCGAAATCGTCGATCAGCACCACCGCCGCCGCATAACTTGCCGCCGGTTCTATTTCCATGCTGGCAAGCTGCTTGCGGCACTGGGTTTCCTCGGTGCAGCGGCCCAGCAGCAAGTCGGTCAGCATTTCCCGCCGCCTCATCCGGGCCATTTGGCGGTTGTCCTGCGCGAGGGTTTCCATCTCGGTGTACAGGGATTCATAGGTTTTGCCAAGGAATGCGACCTCGTCCATCGGCGCAGCCTCGGCGGTTTCGACGGGTCGTGCATCGGTGTGGCTGCGCAGGCTCGTCACCAGACCGGACAGTGGGCGGTAGATATAGCGGCTTGCCACAGCGGCCAGCAAAAATGCCACAAACAGAAACACCGCCGAGCAGACCAGCGCAAAGCTGCGGATATAAGCCACACTTGCGTTGATTTGTGCCATGGGCGTGATACGCAGAAAGCTGAACCGCAGGCGCGGCGCGTTGCGCACCGTGACAAGGCAATTTTGGCTGTCCCATTCCGTGTGGAAGGAAAACTCCTGCTTGTCACCCTCGGCGGTGATTTGTTCCCACAGGTCACTGCCATAAATCGAGGTGTTTACTTTTTTGGGGTCGGCATTGGCAAGGATGCTGCCGTTTTCTGACACGATGTACAGGTCGTCCGCTGTTTCCAAATCTTGGGTGATGAGGTCGATGAGCCGTTCCTCGTCCAGATTGACGACCATGCCGCCCATCGGAACCATGACCGCGTTGCGTCGGGAGAAAATCAGCGTGATGTAACTGTGTTCCTGCTGCTGACCGGCGGCATCGGGAAAGGTGGTCTTACGGGGCAGAAACAGTGTGTTGGAATTTTCGTTGTAGAATTGGAACAGCCGCAAGGCCTGCGGGTCGTAAAAATCATCCAGTGTTGCAATGCGACCATCGCTGGCGTAGACCCGATCGGCGGCTCGGTTGACAAAATAGACCGATTCCACACAGTCGATACCCGTGTTGATCTGCTTGAACAGCTTTGCCGCAGTCAGCGCCGCATCGGTGGTGGGCGTGTCCGCAAACAGGATGTCCGTCGCTTCGTAGGACTGGTACATTTTATAATAGGTCTCGTAGGCTGTGTTCAAAATGTAATCGGCGGCAGCGTAAGCCTGGCCAAGGGCGTCATTGTTGCGGCTGATCGTCTCCCGCGTGGCCTGCCAAGTCAGATAAACGGTCAGTACGCCGGAAAAAATCGTCAGCAGCAAAATGCTGCCCGCAAGGTACAGCACAAGGATACGCCAGAACATCCGTTTCTGGTGGAATAACCGACTTACTTTCTGCATGAGCGGCGGCAGGCTTTTCATAAGAAAGACATTCCTTTCCTGTGGGAATCTTTATATTGTGGACCTGTTTTCATTATAGCAAACTGTGAATTTTTGACAAGCCTATGGCGTGTCAGAGAACCACCGATTTGTGTTTGAAAAGCACACAATCCAAAGAAAATGGCGTCGCTTCAACCCTTCCAATGGGTGCAATATCCACCGCACCCCGCCGCCGTGGGGTATTTTGACTTGTTTGCGGGTGTACGGTGCGGTATGATGCAGACAAGGAACAAACCTGCAGACAAAACGAAAGGAGCTGGCGAATATGCCCGCAAAGATAACCGCGGCTGCCCCGCAGCAAAAGAAAAAGCACGGTTTCCTTTTTGAAATCAAAAAGAACTGGGTCCTTTATTTAATGACCGTCCCCGGAATCCTCTTCTTTCTGGTTTTTAGCTACATTCCGATGGGCGGCCTGGTCATGGCCTTCCAGAACTTTAACCTTGTAAAAGGCATCTTCGGTTCGGAGTTCGGCGGCCTGAACAACTTTAAGTTCCTGTTCGCTGATGGCACCCGTCAGACTGTATTAAAGGTCATCGGTAATACGCTGTACCTGAACATTCTGTTCATCTTCTTCAGCACACTGGCCTCGGTGGCACTGGCTATCATCTTTAACGAGGTCCGCAACAAACACGTGAAGAAAGTCACCCAAACACTCTCCATCCTGCCTTACTTCGTCTCGTGGGCTGTCATCGCTCTCTTCCTTGAAGGGTTCCTCAAAGCAGACGGCGGTATGCTCTCCACTTTCCTTGCCCAGCACGGCATGAACATCAGCTTCTACTCCGACCCCGGTCCGTGGCGCCTGATTCTCGTCATCATGCGCATCTGGCAGGGTGCAGGCTACGGTGCCATCGTCTACATTGCCACCATCACCGGCATGGATCCCGGCATCTATGAGGCCGCCGAGATTGACGGTGCCAGCCGCTGGCAGCAGATTCTCCACCTGACGCTGCCGATGCTCAAACCCACCATCGTTCTTATGACTTTGTTCAGCGTCGGCCGCATCTTCTACGGCGACTTCGGTATGATTTACGGCTTGGTACAGGACAACAGTATGCTGTTCCCCACAACTGATGTCATTGACACCTACGTGTACCGTATGCTCCGCCAGCTGAACAACTATGGTATGTCCACCGCCGTCGGTCTGATTCAAAGTGTGCTTGGCTTTGTGTTCGTCTACTTTGCCAACAATCTGGCCCGCCGCTTCGAGCCCGATTCCGCCATTTTCTAAAGAGAGGAGCGTTTCTTATGACATCCACCGCACAGCCCGTCAAAATCCGCAAGCCTCTCGGCGATCGTGTTCTAACTGTTGTTTGCTACGTCATCGCCATTGTGTTTGCCATCTGCTGCCTGATTCCCTTTATCATGGCGCTGTCGGCCTCCTTCACCAGCGAGGTCGGCCTGGCCCGCAACGGCTTTGCCCTCTATCCCACCGAGTTCTCGGCGCAGGCGTACAAGCTGCTGTTCCACACAAGTCAGATCTTCCAGAGCTACGGTGTGTCGCTCTTCGTCACGATCTTTGGCACCTTCCTCAGCCTGGTCTGTTCGGTGCTGCTGGCCTACCCGCTGTCCACCGGGCAGCTGAAATATGGCAGCCAAATCAACTTCTTTGTCTACTTCACGATGCTGTTTTCAGGCGGTCTGGTGCCGTCCTATATGCTGATCTCCCGCTATCTGCACATGAAGGACAGTATCTGGGTGCTGATTATCCCCATTCTTATCAATCCCTGGAATATGTTCCTGCTGCGCAACTTCTTCACCAGCATCCCGGCTTCAATGGCCGAGTCCGCCCGCATCGACGGTGCAAACGACTTTACCATCATGTGGAAGATTATCCTTCCCTGCGCTACCCCGGCGCTGGCAACCATTGGCCTGTTCTACGCGCTGGCTTACTGGAACAACTGGTTCCAGGCGCTGATGTACATCGATAAATCCGCGCTGAAGCCTTTGCAGGCTATCATCATGGAAATGCTGCGCAACACCGAATTTTTGAAGCAAATGGCCGGACAGATCGGCATCTCGTCGCTGGACCTGCCCACCACCACCAGCAAGATGGCAACGGCCATGGTCACCATCGGCCCCATCGTTCTGGTCTACCCCTTCGTACAAAAGTATTTCACCAGCGGCATTATGGTCGGCTCTGTCAAGGGCTGATGCCGCAGACAAAATCCGTATCGAAAGCCCGTACTGCCGGGCAGTTGATAGAAAATGTTCTTTATTAAAAAGGAGGAACCCCATGAAAAACACACTGAAACGCGCAGCCTCTCTGGCTCTGACCGGCGCTATGGCTGTCAGCCTGGCCGCCTGCGGAGGTTCGGCCTCGTCCACCGGCTCCACTGCCGCCTCTACCGGCGGTAGCACCTCCGCCCCTGCGGAAACCACGCTGAAAATCTATATGTTCGGCCAAGCCGAAGGCTTCGATGCCATCCAGCAGAAGTTTGAGGAAGAAACCAAGGACACCTTGAACATCAAACTTGACATTGTCTGGTCCGATGTCAAGACTCACCGCGAAAAAATTCCCCTGATGATGGCGAACCAGGAGGAAGCCGACCTCGTGTTCGATGCCTACTGGATGAACCTGTCCACTATGCACAACCAGGGTGCTTATGCCAGCCTGAACGAGTATTTTAATAATCCGGACTATCCCGGTTTGCAAGCTGCGTTCAGCTCCGATTATCTGGAGCAGGTCACAGATGCCGATGGCAATATCTTCGCCATCCCTTTCACCCAGGCAGCCGAGGATATTCCCATCATTGCCTACCGTAAAGATTTGGCCGACAAGTATGGCATCACGATCGACTCTGACGAAAAGCTGGAGGAATACTTCCAGGCCGTGCAGGCTGACATCGACTCCGGCAGCCTGACGATGGTCGCACCCTTCGGTATCGGCGGCACCCGCGGCTTCTACTGGCTGGACCACGATCTGTATGAGAAGCGCGAGTCCAACGTGTTCAGCATTGACTCTTCGGCTTTCGGCATCGGCATGGAGATGGAGGCCGCTGTCTCCGACGATGGCAAGACCGTGCTGGGCGTTGCCACGCTGGGTGACCCCGACGAAGCCTACGCCGCCTTCCCCGCACCGTACAACAAGAACACCCGCACCGACCGCGTTGTGAACAAGCTGACCAAGTGGGCGCAGTACACCGAGGCCGACGCCCAGACCGAGGATGACCCCAAAACGAACCTCTTCTACTCCGGCAAGGTCGCCGCAATCGAGGGCAACATTGCCTCCTACACGGACTACGCTTCCGCTGTGAACGCACTGGGTGGTGAGCTTGGTGTCTACGTCTACAACGAGAATATGCGCAACGGAAAGTCCTTTGTGGCCGGTCCCCTGACCGCTTGGAACTTCCTGTGCGTACCGCAGCAGAGCACCAAGAAAGATCAGGCTATGCAGTTCCTGAACTGGCTGTTCGAAAACCGCGACAATCACGACCTGTTTGAGCTGGGCATCGAGGGCACTGACTGGGAGGCCGTCGGTGACGATGAGTACCGCAAGCTTGACGGCAGCACCTACAACTTCCCCGGCTATGAGATGACTTGGAACCCCAACTTCATCCGCACCAACGCCGACCTTCCCGATGACGCCAAGGCCATCGCCAAGTATGGCAATGACCCCGACACCTACATCACCAGTGCCATCGCAGGCTTCACCTTCGATAACACCGCCACCCCCGAACTGCAGACCGCTTACGCCGCAGTTTCCGCTATCCAGACTGAGTACCAGCCCCAAATCATGCTGGGCCTGACTAAGGACCCTGCCGCCGCACAGGCTCTGGTGGATGAATACTACCAGAAAGCCGAGGCCGCCGGTCTTGAGACCGTCCGCCAGGCTGTCAAGGATCAGCTGCAAGCCTTCTTGGATAACCGCAACGGTTAATATGATTTTCTTCTCCTAAGTTTTTCTCCTTCTTCTCTTGCCCTTCTGCCCTGCGCAGGAGGGCATTTTTGATAAGGTATCATATAACGGAGGTTTGTATGTTTGTATCCTGTTTTGATCCGCGTGATTTTGGTGCCATTGCAGACGGTCGCACCAAGGACACCGTTGCGGTGCAAGCTGCCATTGACGCCGCCGCGTCCCACGGCGGCACAGTGCGGCTGGCAGGTGGCATATTTGTCTGTGGTACGCTGTACCTGAAAAGCAATGTGGCGCTGGAAATCACCAACAGCGCGACCCTGCTGGCCAGCCCCGATATTGCCGACTATGGCACCGATACCCACCACAACCGCTACCGCAACGAGCCGGAGCTTGACCGCTGCTTTCTGTTTGCCCAAGATGCCGAAAATGTCACAATTTGCGGCAGCGGCGTTATTGACGGCAACGCTGCGGCGTTCCCCAACGCGGGTAGCATCTACCGCCCCATGCTGCTGCGGGTGCTGCGCTGCCGCAATGTCCGCGTGACCGGCCTGCGGCTGCTGAATGCTGCCGCGTGGACAACAGCGTTTCTGGACAGCAATTTCCTTTGGGCAACCGACCTCCACATTGAAAATTACCGGAACTACAACGGCGACGGTCTGGATTTTGACGGCTGCCGCCATGTCTGGGTGCGCGGGTGCTATATCGACGGCACCGACGATAACCTCTGCCTGCAATCCAGCGGTCTGCCCGTGCAGGATGTGCATATTTCCGACTGCGCATTTACCTCGGTCTGCGCGGGCATCCGCATCGGGCTAAAGTCCATCGGAGAAATCTCCGGCGTGGTTATCTCCAACTGCACGATGCGCAATGTCTGGCGCGAGGGCATCAAGCTGGAATGCACCGAGGGCGGGAGCATTACTGATATTCTGGTGGAGAATGTCACCATGCACAATGTCCGCCGCCCGATTTTTGCGATTCTGAACAACCGCTACTGCCCGGACGATTTGGGCAGCAGTGTAGAATTAGATCACATACCGCCCATCGGCACGATGGCGCGATTGCGGTTTGTCGGCATCACAGCTGTCGATGATGAAGAAATGGCCCACGCCCAGCGCCGCTTTGACAACGACATCATGGGCGAGCCGAAGTTCGGCGGCTGCCGCTTTGACGCCAACGCCGCCTACCCGATACAGGATGTGACAATCCGCGATTTCAGTTACACCGCTATCGGCGGCGTGCGACTTGCCGACCTGCCCGCCGCGCCCTACCCGGAGGTGCCCGACCTCCTGCAAGACCCCGCCGCCCCCGGCAGTGAGAACTATTATCCGGACGGGAGCCGCACCACCCACCTGGACGTCCGCAATGTGCAAGGGCTTGTACTGGAAAAGCTGTGTTTCACTACCTTGCACCCTGATGAACGCCCGCAAATATTGACTGAATGTGCATTTGAAAATTTATCTGCCGAAATGCAGTAAATCAGCACAACATCCGCACAGCAAAAGTCTTTTTTGCTGCAATATGACTCTGCTATAATAGTATCGTCAAAATTGAACAGAAACGCAAGAGCGCCTTTTTTCGAGGGCGCTCTTTTTGTTTGGAGGTGGTCGAAATTTCACGCGAAGAGCGAGATGTTTACCTGATCCCGCAGAATTTTGTAGATACCGGCACGATTCTCGGCGGTACGGTCAAGCTGCGCAATGCGTTGGAGGCGGCGGTGCTTGCCGTAGGCAGTGCGGTGCCGCTGTTATATCTGCCGCTGGCGTTCAACATCCGGCTGATGATCGTCATTGCGGTGTCGGTACCACTGGGCGTTTTCGGTGTGGTCGGCATTGGCGGCGACAGCCTGACGCAGTTTGCAGCACACTGGCTCCGCTTTATGAAGCGCCGCCGCATAGTTACACCCACACCGCAGGGCAATCTCGAAGCCAACCGTCACCGACATCTGCGGTTCATCAGCAAGCGGTATCGTGTTGTCTACTACGAAGATGCCGATGCCCTGCCCCACAACGCGCAGGTCTTGCAGCGCAAGGCAGACCGCCACGGAAAGCTGGTAAAGCGGCA
>ERZ1026874.1073-NODE-1073-length-15179-cov-14.606519_pt1 | contig 15179 bp, 17 predicted proteins | sample MGYA00380167_ERZ1026874 | MGnify/ENA primary metagenome ERZ1026874 (study PRJEB33269, sample SAMEA4719803) | human gut metagenome | biome: human-associated habitat; feature: organic feature; material: feces | place: Cameroon | collected 2013-10 ...
TATTTCATAGGAATCATTGAAAATCTTTTTAGCCATAGCCTTATCTCTTTCTATACATAGTTACCAAAATCATCAACTTATCGCTCTTTTCGGAGTGTCCTTGCTGACCATGATGAAGTAGAGCAACAAAACGGGGCTGGCGCCGATGCGTCCCACCTTCATTGCATACTCCTGTACTTTCTCTTTCAATACTGCTGTATCTATAATACTTGCCTTGCTCATATCTTTAATGTTTAAATTGTGATACCTTTTATGTTATAGAGTGGGAAAAAGTAACCTTGCTATCACTGGAAACGAAAAATTTTGATCTTCGGATGGTCAATAGGATATAAACGATAAGAATAATGAATGTCTCTATCATTTATTCCCATCCTCGTTTCTTCTCCTGTTCTTGTATTCCTCGCCATCCAATATATGAGTCTTGAGCCGTCAGATTCTTCCTTAACCTCAGGCTCACTAATTACCTCCCAGATGATGACAAGTCCCAAAGGCGATATTGGAAGATAAACTTCTGCATATCTGGCACCTATGTGAATGTCCATGATTCCGTGAACTGTCTTAACTTCCATAAATATTCTAATTCTACTTTGTTATCTTAATTTCTTGATGAAATCTTATAGCGTTTTCTTTATTACTGTTCTAACGCCGTAGCGATAAACCTTCATCAAAATGATGCAAAATCAAAAACAACTGCCAAGCAGATAAGCAATGGCAGTTGTTTGGAGATTATATCATATACGATAGATTTATGCTAAAACTGGATTTGGCTGAGCAACCGTTGGTGGTGTCTCTACCGGCTCCACTGTCTTAACAGTTGAGCCAACCTTAACCTTGTCAACTACAGTATCAATCCATCCCTTCACAATGGCTGCCCAATTCTTAACCTTCTGCGTGATAGGCTCAATGTATTGATCATAAACACTTGCCAAAAGATCCAAGAGCTTCGGTAAATTTCCAAGCAAATATTCACTCGTATTCCAAGCCACAAAAACGGAAATAATCGAAGTTACAAACATGCCAAGGAAACCATCTCCCAACAATGTGAATATAACATCTACCAAAGAAGCAGTAAACAAAGATACCAACACTATTGCTGCAACACCCAATGCACATACCACAAGAGCACCCAGAATCCATTTGAGGACAGTCTGCCAACGCTTCAAATCAATTTTGCCCTCTTTCAGCTCTCCTGTCAAGGAAAGCGTCTCGATACCAGCACTCGCTAAAGCTCCCAACAAGCTCGCAGGAATCGGCTCCTCAGAAAGTTTAACCTTACCAGTATGCTGTCCTACACAAAGAATTGCAGCTGCGAGGAAACGATACTCCTCTTTACTCATGTCAATCTGGTGAGCCAATTCAATAATCGCAGAAGCATCAACATTCGTATTTACGAATTCTGCCAAGTTTTCTACCGAAAAATTGTCATTAAACTGAGTTTCAATCTTAGAGATAAGATCTTCAACAGAAAGTTTTGCATTTGATTCCTGCAAAGATGTTACTTCTTCAGCCGACAATTCCTGCTGCTGAGCCACCTGAAAAGCGGTAAGGATGCCACTGAGATATTTCACACGGGTTTCCTCCTCCATATCTTTAATTACACTCTCCAACTTCTCACGGAGAATGACTTTCTCTGAGGCAGAATTGGCAGCAAACTGACTATCAAATTCTGTGATTCCCTGCTGAATATCATTGCATACTTCCTCTGCTTCGCTCTGCGTCATATCCAACTTATCCATCAAATAGCGCTGAACTACCTCGTTGATAGGTTCAACCTTAGCCTGCTCACGAAGATTCTTAATCTCTTCCTGTGACTCACTCATAGCCTTAACAGCAGCGTTCAATGTCTCATTAGAAAATACATTTGTCTTCATATTGTTTATATTTTAAATGTTATTATTTTGTTTTCTACTAACATAGAGTGGAAAGTTGGATTTATCTATCACTCAATTTCAGGATTTTTTCAGCCGAATTGGTTCTTCCTGTTTTTCAGGCTCCTTTTTAGCATACTCCAACATGTGTTCATCTTCTAAGAAATCCTGCATCTTTGAAATCACATAGTCAGTATACACTGTATTATAACCTAGCATGTGGAATTCATGAAATGCTGTAGCTATTGAAGTTTTCAGATTTTCTATAGCAGATTTCATTTTATGAATACCAGTACCATAATAGGCAAGTCCATCAGATACCACATACGAAGGATCACTATCACGGAATACTTGAGAATCAGAGAAAACATCTTTCACTAATCGTTGCAACCAAGGCATACGGGAAGATTCACCTGTCAGCATCACAATTCCAGGAATACCATTTTTTCCCATTGCTAAACGTTGTTTTACATCATTCATATCCTGTAATAGTGTCTGGCGATATGGAGCAAGTATTTCATCTTCCAATTGTTTCTCTGAAATATAACAAACATCAAAAATACGTCTTTTACCAGTACAGATGAATCTATTTGATAAATCTAAACACAAATTAAAACGTTCTAAAGTACAAAAATCTTTTACCCGTTCTTTTATGTAATGAATAACAACATTACGCCAATCCAGATTTTTACAAGAACATAAGGCTTCGCCTTCTTCTTTGGCTTTATTAAAATTTTCATCATGCTCTTCGAAATACTTGTAGATCAAATTCTCAATAGCACTAGAGCCATGCTCATAGACTTTTAGTAAAGATTGCTTTCCCTTTTCATTATAAGCAGTGAAATCAATACTTCTTGAATCTATATTTATAACCAACGCAGAGGAGGCCGAGAAATTAGCTTTAGCGTAAAATTTGAAATAAACTGCCATGCTATCAGGAATGACCCAATCCAAGGGAATGATACTGGAAATGAAATCCTTATATTCTTTAGCTTGATCTATATTCTCTTTTCCTAATGCTACATAGATTTCGAAATTACGCTCACCAGTTACTGGATTATAATGCAAAAACTCCTGTTTTTTCAATATATGCGCAAATACCAACCTAACAAAAGCCGCAAAGGCTTCTTTTTTCTTAGGTGTCATTGCATTCATAGTTCCTATGAAATCATTTGAGAAATCTGGCAAATGGTAATCTCTCATATCCCTTGCAAATTGCCATTCCCCAGTTTCTCTATTACGACAAACAGCAGATTCTACTTTACATGACTCAGAAGTATCACCATCAAGAATGTTAAGACGCTCTACCACTCCACGTCTGCTTTCTGTATTATAAAGAGATCCCGTAGTCTCCTTATACCCGAAATTGATTCCAATAATATACATAGCCTTAACCAATTTAAATAGAATGTAGAAGTAAAGACTCTAATAATGAGTCCTTACTTCTATCGTATCAATAAATACTGAAAATACACTTATCAACCATCTTCTCTACAGTAAGTTCTGCATTTATGCTATTTTTGAGGCTTTGAACAGCCTCTTTCAATAACTCACTAGAAAGATTCACATTTGCTGCTTCCTGAGCTTCATAGAACGGAATTGAGAACTTTTTACGGTCACTTACATACGCTCTATCTTTGAAAATATCACCTGGGAAGAAAATATCTTTATAAATTGACTTTGTCATTTCTACAATCGCATTGATATCCCATTCGCTATCTATTGATATATTTTTCAAATCAATATTTACAGTAGGAGCAATATCTATATTTGGAACAAAACCATGTAATGCTTCGCTAAAAGCCAACTCTAGTTTGTTAACTAAAGCCTCTTTTAGTTGTAGATTCATACTATTGTTTACATCACGAGAAATTTCTCCATTTACACTATTAATGATGCTATTATTATGCTCTACCATAGCAGGAACAAAAGCTACAGTGCAACGTAATCCATTTTTTTCTGGATATTCAGGTAATCCCAAATTCTTAAATTCACTTGCATTATACTTAAGTTCACCTGCATCAAACTTATCGCAAATCGCCTTGATTTTTGGCAACTGCTTGTTTCGAAGACTAACATTAAACTGCTCCCAAATCATTCCAGCAAGTTTCTGATCATCATATTCAGCCCAAAAATCAGCAATCACTGTCTTCACTTTCTGCTTCAATTGATAGAGAGCATAAGCATAATAAGCAATACCATCAGATACAACATACGAAGGCTCATTATCGCGAAATACGTGAGAATCAGGGAAGACATCCATAACTAAACGTTGCAACCAAGGCATACGCGAAGCACCCCCAGTAAGTACAACAACCTGAGGAGTACCTATCTGTTTATCCTCTAAACGAAGTTTTTCGGCATTCAAATCTTGCAATAGTGTTTGACGATAAGGTATAAGAATCTCATCATTTAATTTCTCTTTTGAAATTTTATATTCATCAAAAACACGTCCTGTTATATTGCAAATTCTTCTATTTGACAAATCCAATATTAATGCTTTTTTATCATGAACATAAAATTCCTCTTTCTTTTTTTTAATATAATGAACAACTGCATTACGCCAATTCAATTTATTCACAATACACGTGGACGCTGCATTTTGTTTTGCCGTATTAAAGTCTACATCATGCTCCTCAAAATATTTATAAATAAGATTTTCCACTGCACTAGCACCATGCTTTATACCTACACTAGAGGGTTCTGTAGCATTTGCACCATAAGCAGTAAAATCAATTGTACTAGATCCAATATCAATAACTAATACAGAAGTAGCAGGAAAATCTTGTTCTGCCTTAAACTTGAAGTAAGCGGCATCGCTCTCTTTAATAATCCAATCTACAGGAATTATACTAGAAATGAATTTCTTATAATCTTGAATTTGCTTTGCCTCATTTTTTTCCCCCCAACCAGAAGGGCAAGCTACATAAATTTCGAAGTTTCGTTCACCAGAACTAGAATACTGCAAAAAACTATTATTCTTCAATATATTCTGAAACACCAACTTGATAAAGGCAGCAAAAGCTTCCTTATTCTTAGGGGTGATTTCGTTCATAGAAGCCTTAAAATATAATGTAAAATCAGGTAATGCATAATCACTAACATCCTTGGCAAATTGCCATTTTTTATTTTCTTCATTACGACATACAGCAGACTCTATTTTATATGATTCTGGTGTATCGCCGTCTAAAATATGAAGAGGTGTTACTATGCCTCCTCTATTTTCTGTATCATAAAAAGATGCCGTAGTCTCTCCATGGCCAAAATCAATTCCAATTAAATACATAGTTGTTATATTATTAATTATTATTATTTTTCGGAACAAATAATTTACCTGGCAATATGTAGCCGACTTCATTTGTTATTGCTGGTAAATCTTGCGTTGGTGATAAAATTTCCATAATTTCTGTTGTTCGAAACATCTTGATATTTGTTCCATCATAATTATGCAAAATATAACCATTCTGATATAAGATATTCTCAATACGCTTTTTAAAATACTCAGAACAATCTGTACCAAACTCACCGCACGCAGAGTATGCTTTTTGATACCATTCCAAAATATCTGGATAAGATTCAGAAAGCGTAACCTTCTTTGGTGTTATAATTCCTCGTATAATTTCCAACAGTTTATCGGTTTCTGAAATTATTTCTTCAAAAGGTGTTACTATTGTTTCTACAATGACACCTTTTTCCTCTTTTTGAGGTTTGCCGACAACCAGCAAGCCAACTAGTGTAGCCCCACCGAAAGACAATAATCCTTTTGCTACAAAAGGGATTTTACTCAATAATGCATTCAAGATAGCCCCCGTAGCTGAAGCTGCTATAATAGCTATGTTTTTTTTATTGGAGTATTTTTGCGGCGGGTACTTAATATAAGACTTGACCTCCAACGGAATCTCCAACAATTCCAACATAGCTAACATCTCATTTCTAGCGAGCAAAGGAATGTTCATTGCTTTAACCTCTTTCTTTATTACATCATGCAATTCATTTCGAAAAAGTTGAATATTCTTTTTTTTGTAAATTTCTTGCAAATGTATTTTATATGACTCTTTCATGTTATTTTATTTAGATGGAACAAATATTTTTCCAGGAAGAATAACCTTTCCTGTCTTATCATATATAATGGCAGGAGATATCATTGTCACAGAATGAAGTTTTCTGTCAATTTCCTTCTCAAATAATTTTTCATTATCACCATTGTATTCTACTACGTTATAATAATTAGTATAGGCTATATTTACAATACGCTTCAATAAATATCCTCTTATATCTTCATCAAATTCCAAAGCATCGGCATATACCTTTTGCAACCACTCTAACAAATCAGGATAGCACTCATGCAATGGTAATTTGACAGGCATATCAATACCTGTTTTTAATTCTCGCACCAAGCCTTTCACTTCCTTGCTTAAATTGTCCACCAATTCTATCAAAACATTCTCATCATAAGTCTCTACCACCGAAACCTTAGGTTGCTCAACGACATTCGGAGCATTCTTTCCTGCGCCTTTCTTCACAAAGAAAAATGCAAGTATGGCAAGAACTACTGAAAGACCAATACCCCATTCCATTCCAAACTTATCTCCAATAACAGACACTCCAACAAGAGCTATCAGAGAGACCAACAAATGCTGTAACCCACCATTAGAAGCCTGCTTCTCTTCTGGTTCTTCATTCTGAGAAATGTTGACTTCTATCTTTGATGGAACAACAATCAACTTAGCCAATTCACCCAGGTACTCCTGGGCTACCGGGTTGAGACCATTAATTGCCCCAAACTCTTCTTTCAATACCTTTCGAAAAGTAGATTTTATTTTCTCCTTTTCATTCGTTGCAACAGCTTTACGAAGCAACTCTTGATGTTCATTTGTTATCATACACTTATATTTTTATGGTTTGTAACCTGTTATTATTAAATGATGCCATTATAACATCACTCTCTACAAATTTGATTGTATCTCCTTCGCTACTATCATAGAGATAAACTTTCTTTTTATCTGTCAAAAAAAGGCATTTAGTTTCATTATTATTTAACTCTAAATAAACAATCGTTTCATCCTTACCAATATCAGAGGTCACATAATAATCTAGATCTGCGAATTTATTATGCTCAGAATTAAACTTTTTGTCTTTTGAGTCTGTTGCATACAAATACCCATTTTCCCCACAGGCAAAGACTAACACATTGCCTTCTGTTTCCAACAGAGTACCATCTTTCGACAAACCTGTAGCATAAGTTTCTGTATTTAAAACGAGCTTTATGCCACCAGAAGCTACAGGCAACAATTTCAAGCATTTTGTACCATAAAAAATGGCACGCATGCATTCTCCTTGTCTCAACTGTACCTGCTCTTCACCACACCTAATCAAAGCATAGCCAAGCGCATCTTTAGACATGTTAGCTATCAAGACATTGTATAGCTTGTCAGTTTTTTCATCCTGCCCATCTTCATTGCCTTCGTATTGCTCAAACACCTTTTCTTTGTGATTCTGAACAATAATAATACCCTGATCAGGATTAAACATTTCGTGTCCCAAACAAGACAAGACTTCATAAATATCCTGTTTCAACTTTCGTCCCATCAACTCATACAAACACACAACCCCAAAAGCTTCTTCCGGACTCAGTTGCCCCAACTCTTTCTCACATTGCATAGTACAAGTTCTAAAGACTTTTGTACTAGGCAAGACTATGTTTCCTGGCTCTAATTTCATACCAGTTGTAAGGCGAAATCCTTTTATCCAAGAAACAACCTGTTCTTTAAGAGGTAACTTCTGGGCTTTCTCCTTTTCTGACTGGTAAAACAAGTCACTATTTACCAAATCAAGAAATTCATTTTTTTTCTTCCAAAATTCAGAAAAAGAGAAGAAATCTCTTAAATGTTTGCGATTCAATATAATAACGTTATTCAGCTTCATTACTCTGTAATTTATATTGATTAGTTGCAATGCCCATATAGAGGAACAATTGCTTATCATAATCATTCTGCAAGCCATCTATAAACATGGTTGCCTCTTCAGATTTTAGATCAAACAAAACCAGTCCCTCAGCAGACACATCCAGGAAACGAAATGGCACGATTTCTTTTCCTGAAACCGATTTGAAATTATGCTCAGACATTTTCACGAAACACGTCACAATCTGCTTGACATTCGTTTGTCCATAAGTTCTGATTCTTTCTATAGCCTGACATAATGCCTTGCTAAAGTTATCAGCCTGATAAACCGCCAATCCGTTACCAGCAACTTTACCTTCATTATACAAGATAAGTTTTGCCTGCTGAAGCATTGCCTCTATATCAGAACCCGTCATAAACTTATTCTCTCTGGATACCATCGTATCATCGGCATTCATCTTATGCTTCAAGACAACGGGACCATTTAAAATGCGCTTGATAAAAGCATCTTCAAATATCTCTCCTGCAAATAAATCACGCACCGGGAGACCATTCTTTTCACAATATTTTCTATAGCCTTTATTTTGTGATTTTAGCTGATTCTTGAAAATCTCGACACATTCTTTCAACGAAGGTAAGAAGGTATAGAACTTCTCATCAAATCGACCACTTCGGAACATTTCTGGCGGAATGCCTGCAAGACTATTTGCTGTTGCAAAGACGAAGCAGCAAACTCCCCGTTCTTCCTTTTCCTGCATCCACGTCAGCAATTTACCAAAGATACGTTTCATGGATTCACTACCTTGCGAAGAGCTGGAAGAACCAGCCATACCTTTTTCAATTTCATCAATCCATAATACACAAGGCGACATGGCTTCTGCAAGTTTCAAAGCTTCTTCCATTTTATGCTCTGATTCACCTTGATACTTATCCATGATATTTCCCATATCCAGTTGGAGCAGAGGAAGATTGCCAAATTCTGCAGATGTTGTTTTGGCTGCCAAAGACTTACCCGTACCAGGAATTCCAGCCAAAAGCACACCTTTAGGTTGTGGAATAAAGGCATTACCCATGGCTTCTTCAGGACTCAATATGGTCTGTTTTCTTTCTTTAATCCAAGCACTAAGGCCCTCCATTCCACTCGTCTTCTGCATAGCCTTATTGGTCTTAACCAGCTTCAACAAAGCGGAGTTTTCTACCAGTTTGGACTTTTCCTCAAGAATAATATTCTCCAGCTCCCTAAATTTATCCTTCTCATTCACAGGAATGTAAACATTATCAAGTTCCGACTTGATTCGGCTAAATATCTGCAACACCTTATTCTGGGATAATCCTTTTATCAAGTTCGCAAGTCGAAGAATATATGACTGCTTATCCACCTTGAAATCCAAGTCAATCCCATCATGTTCTTTGACCAAATTAACGATGAAAGCCTGAATTTCATCTGTTGTTGGTTCCTCAACACGTATGATTCTACTATAAAGTGAAATCTCTATCGGGATATCAATCATTTGTGGTGTGACGATGATAATCATCGATTTCTTCAAATTATCGACATCAACATCTGAAGTAAAACCGATAGTGCGATCGATGAATGACTTCAAATAACTGTTCAAAGGATTAGGAAGCATTTCATCCGAGCGATGACTTCTTAACGTCACCACATATAAGCTAGGAGTGTTTGCTTTTAATGTTTTCAGGCTTTCCAAGCCAAAGAACAGATTCTGCTTTTCCTCTACCTTATTTTCCTGGATTTTTGTTCCCAAGCTGCTAGTCACAGTAACTCCCGACTGAGTCACAGGCTTAGAACGCAAAAAGAAAATCGGCTCATTATTAATCGCCTGTTTCACAATGGCATAATCCTTTGTTACAATATAGACGATGTGCTGACCAGCCAAATAAGCCTTTTTAATTTCCTCAGTTAGCTTTCCTGCCTGACTATTAAGATACTTTTCAGATTGAGTACTCATACTTTTAAAACATTATGATTACAGACTACTAATCTCCACACTCTATTTTTATCATGTCACGTTGCTCCTTCTCTTTTTTTGCCTTATCCACTTTAGCCAATAATTCCGGATCAATATGAGCACGAATCTTATCTCTAGACATCTGTGAAAGATCGTCTTTACGCACTATGAAAGCAGCAGCCTGTTCTGGTTCTCTACGTAACCAGTCCATATAGAGTAAAGCAGGAAGCGGCTGCAGACGTAACTTGCTTTGAACATCACTACAGGAAACCACCGTATTCTTGATTTGCTGCGTTTTAGGATCTTTGAAGGTCAAAGTCAAGACATACTCTGGCTGTTCTTGCGTTTCTAGATACTTGCAAATCTCCTCCTGTATCAACGGAGAACATTTGGCAATGCTAAACGTAAGCTTGATACGCTGCCATGCAGGCATAGCAGTATTATCAGAAAGCTGAACATCAGCCAATTTATTATATATTTTCAAATAATTCATATTATTCTTATGCTACATTATTATTAATAGAAGAAAAACCTGGAAGAGGAACCACTGAGCACTCAAATCCAAAACTATCAACCTCTAATGGCTGCTTGAAATACCCCTCAGGATCTGAAGAACAACTAATATAGTCCACATAATTTCCAGCCCAAGCCATCAATGTCTCTTGACTATAGCCCCAAACATTTCCATCACGTCCGATAGCCCTAAACTGGACAGCATGCTTTAATTCGTGAAATACCGTCTTTACGATTTCAACATTATACGCATCTTGTGCAATATAAGCATTTGAAAACATGATGACATTTTCTTCAAAATTATAATATCCCATGCACGGATCATCCGCAAAAATTACCTGACTGACGTTTACGTCCATCACCTTACAAGCCTCTAGCGTTATTTCACTAAGCAATTGCTTTTTCTCTTCATTGCTCAGCCCTTTCATTTTTTGCTCTATCCTTTGCGCCATTGGCAAATCAACAGGTTCCTTAAAGAAACGTTGGAGTAGATTTTGACAATTCTCAATCATCTTTCTATCACATTCCTCCGGCTTATAGTTCTGCGTCAGAATATCACTAATGTTAGGAGGAGGAAGTGTTTCGGAACCCCATTCCAGGGAATCCACTATCCAAGACAATAATTCTAAAGCTGAATATACGATTAAAATTGCTAATAATACAGACATACGCTACACCATTAATAAATTAATCTTTTGATTCTTCCTCTTTAGCAAAAGAAAGATCCTTTGCTGCCACGCTCATCGGATGAATATCCTTTGTGTCCTCCTGCATGAAGTCATCTTCGCCCAAAAGTTCATCGGCAAGTTCTTCATTGCATGCCAAAGAAGCCAATTGTGCATGCAACAACAAATCACTCTCATGATTCTCCACAGCCTTGGCATGGAGAATACGAGTTTCCTCTTTTGATAACTGACCCGAAATGTAAGCTACCAATTCTTTATCAGAAATTAATCTTTTCATCATTGATTACCTTTAAAAAATGTTTTAATGCACGGGCTTTTTGTAAAGCCATTGCATTCTGTTTCTGTTTAATAGTCCATGTTGATGTTGGAATTTTTGAGGTTTTATTCAAATCGTCTTCCAATTCCTCAAAAGCATCTAAAGCAGACACGCCATGCATGACCATCAACTTTATCACTTTCACATCACGCTCAGGTAGTTTTGAAAAGACAAAGTCTATCTTCTTACTCGTCTCTAATGTCTCAGAAGAGCTTTCTTCACTACCTTTGTTACCTATTAAGAGATTAAACCAAGGATTATCTATCAGATCTTTCTCGTTTCCATCATTTTTTATTTTAGAAGCACTATCAATAGATACTATCGTTCCTACATTTTTATCTTCTTTCTTCTTTTTGCTAATAAAATATCGCACAGTTATTGATGTAACATAATTACGCAAGGTGGAATTATTTATATGCCCATATAACGTGAGCTTATAATAAGGAATCTGTTTATTTTCCTTTGAAATAAATTCATAATACTCACCCATAATATGCTGATAATTATACTTATTCTCATATACATACCTTGAAACATAAGTCAATATAGGAAAGGAAAAATCACCATTAAAATAGTTTCGTGCCCATTTGCTTTCAGAGCACTCTTCTATCAATGTTATTCTTCTAATAAACTCCATTTCTGTTTCTAAAGATGGATGCTTGCACTTCAATTTTTCTTTTAATAGCTTGAAGTCAAGATTCTTCAAATCATGTACTATAATCTCCATTCTGATATTTATTTTTCAGTTCTTTTAATGTGTAAGGAAACAATTACTTTTATTTATAGGCGCATTTCTTACCGACACCCCTTTCCTGTCTCTTCGGGGAGGATGCAGGAGGTAAAGCCTGCACTGAGAGGTACAAAACGACCTCTTCTGGGTGTCACATTAGACAATGCGATCATGGTTTTTATCTATCAATAAAAGTAATTGCAAATTTAGCTATTATTTTTGATTTAAAGCAATTTCTAGCTAAAAACTTTTCGTTTTTAACTTTTCTTTCACAAAGGAGATTGCCTTACACTAAGAACTTGCCGATGGCAAAGAATGCAACAAGTTCTTTGGGAATGCACGAGCATACGTGTTTATTTTTGCAAAGCATCTATCACCCATCACGATTTCCCCAAAATAAGCAGATAAGATGTTGATTTCTAAAGAAATAACATGCGTGACTGATGCCTCAAAAAGGGGATTTATCCATCACGCATCCCTCACGTTTTTGGGGGTATCCCTCACGTTTTTGCTTATGCTGCAAAACAAAAAGACTTCTTTTGAGATTGAAACTGGCTCCGTTTGAGATTGAAGCTAGCTTCATTGGCTATTGAAAGTAGTTTCATTGGCTATTGAAAGTAGTTTCATTCGCCTTTGAAATAGGCTTCATTTGCCAATGAAGTAAGCTTCATTCCAAATTGGTTTGAGGCTTAGATAATGTTTACGTGTACCTCTTTTAAAGTTTACGTAAGGCTTACTTGAGATTCATCTGGGCTTTAGACGGCTCACTACGTAGCATTTTATGCTTAGGGACGGCATTTTATTGCCCTACCTAGGGCAATATTGTGCCATCCCTAGAAAAAAATCCGTAGGATATCTACTACATAAATTGAGTGTAGTGTCGTGTAGTGTGCGTGTAGTGTCAACGCTGACACTACACTCGTATAAACACCTATATTACAACACATTACGCCATTTTAGTGTAGTGTGAAGTAGAATCGCTCTATTAGCAGCTCAGAGTGCTCCGTTAGTATTCCTGATTTCTCTGTTACTATTTCAGGCTAGCCTCAACGATAATATGTGTTTCATCAAAGCTGATGCTCTTCAACTCCACCTTATCTAATACAGCCTTCAACTGGTCTATCTCGGCAAGATTAACAAACACTCTGTTTCCCGTGCCCTGCGAGATTAAATTGGTCTTCTCTGGAACCAACCTCTTCAAGAAGCTGATGGCTGGGGAAATGAGCAGCTCTATTCCCAACTTGCCGCTATAAACAAGATGCAGGATGGAGCCTTCAAGCTTCTCTACCTTCAAATCAACACCCACGTTCCTGGCAAAGGCAAACACCTGGATTCGTGTTGAAACTGAAACTGTGGAAGGATCAACATAAGTCAACCCAACCTCCTTCTGAAAGTTCTTCTTAATAAACCCTTCAATTTCTGTGTATTCGATTCTTACTTCCATAATGCTAAATGTTTAAATGCTTAATGCTTATATTTTATTTCAACAACTTCTATAGATAATAAAACTTTCCGTAATTAAACGCCGACAGGGCGGTATGCTCTTCATCCCATTCCCTCATCCGATCCGGAATCTCATGCCACATTACGTCTTCATCATCCAGCAAACTGCGAAGCTTGGCAAACATTATCCGGTTGGATGCCAGAATTTCCTCTTGCGTGGCATCTATTCCATACTCCTCAGCCTCATCCTTTTCAGAAATCAGCATACCGGAAAACAAACCATGAAGTCCTTCCTGACGGGCGAATTCCACGGCATGACACCATATTCCTATCAACCGGCTGCCATGATGGCGAAGCTGATGATTGAAAGATTTATCGATGATTATCTTGTCAAAATTCTTATCCTCATCGTTCTCCCGAAAATAGAGTCCCCTGTCGCAGCCATGGCCCAACAGCATAATCCATTCACGCTTAGGAAGATGATACATCTGATCCTTCAAGAGGTTTCTAGAAGGATTGTCGGTTACTACTTGCGCTCCTTTTCCATCGTATAGCATCGCAAGCACTTCTGTAGTTCTATCTTTTGGATGTATTACCAACATTATCTTATTAACATTAAATTGTTTCTACCAGATTCTATCAGTATGCAAAACTACAACTTTTTTATGAAATAAACAAGGATTTTCGGGAAATAATATTTTTTATTCTTTCACTACCTCCAGGAAGGCGGAAGGAATGTAGGCGGTGCTTACCAGGCAGACATCCTTTACCTCTACAACCACTCGCTGCTGACCGGAGATTCTTGCCACTCTGCCCATTACGCCCTTAAACTGGCCTTCGATGATTCTCACCATGTCGCCACTCTTGTAATGGCAGTTTTCGGGCTTCACCAGTTTCACGTGCTCGTTGTCGATGCTCGTTACCCTGATGAAATTCTGCATGGAAGCATCATCCACGGTGAGTGGAGGATTCTTTCCGAATTCATCTGTCTTGAAATGATTGTAATAATGATTGAGGAAGAAAAGATTGGAGTCCTTAGAAAATGATTTGATTACTTCAAGAGTTGTATAGACAAAAAGGAAATTGGGTAGGAAAGGCTCAAGCACAAACCTGCGCCGCCCGTTCACCACTTTCACCACACGCCGCAAAGGCAGATAACACTCGATGTTCTTACTCACCAGATAATCGTATGCTTTCTTCTCACGATGATAGGTGGCACGCATAACATACCATTGCTTACCAGGGGCGTGAGCATACCTTACCGACACCCCATCTGGTGATTTTCCGGGGGAGACATTGGCGGTAAAGCCAACGTGGAGAGGGGTTGATTCCGCTCTTTGGGGTGCCACATTAGACAATGTACACATTTTAATATATATGATAAAATTTGAATGCGTTTAGGCGCAATTCACAGCACAAAGGTAACAAAAAAAATTGAATCCAGCAAATCCAATTTTCCCAATTATGTATTGTTTGGTGCTACGCTGTGCTTAAACGTCCTAAAATCGTGCTTATCCTGCCTAAAAAAGTTGAGAGGTGAGGGGGCATGATAACCAACTTTAACGCATTGTTTTGCCAAATCTCCCAACTTTTACGTAATTTTGCACCATCTTTACAAGAGATAACTATAGAGATTATAACAGAAATAATTATAGAAATAACAAAAGATAAAATAAGATTATGTTACAGCGAGATTACATACAGCGACTGATTCGCGAGTTTATGGCGGCACTCGAAAGAATGCTCGAAA
>ERZ1026874.1083-NODE-1083-length-15074-cov-8.905786_pt1 | contig 15074 bp, 13 predicted proteins | sample MGYA00380167_ERZ1026874 | MGnify/ENA primary metagenome ERZ1026874 (study PRJEB33269, sample SAMEA4719803) | human gut metagenome | biome: human-associated habitat; feature: organic feature; material: feces | place: Cameroon | collected 2013-10 ...
CGAGATCAGCCTCGGTCTCGTGGGCTCGGAGATGTGTATAAGAGACAGCTTCAAGATTGAGAGCGGACAGATTCGCAAGGGCGACAAGGTGAAGTTCTTCAATACGGGCATGGAATATGAAGCCGATGAGATTGGCGTGCTCAAGATGGATATGGTGCCTCGTCAGGTGCTTGGCACCGGTGAGGTGGGCTATATCATCTCCGGCATTAAGGACGCCACGGAGGTGAAGGTGGGCGATACCATCACTCACGTAAACCGTCCGTGCGAGAAAGCCATTTCCGGATTCCAGGAAGTGAAGCCTATGGTGTTCGCCGGTGTCTATCCTATCGACCCGAGCGAGTATGAGAACCTTCGTGCTTCGCTGGAGAAACTGCAGCTTAACGACGCTTCGCTGACCTTTACGCCCGAGTCGTCCGTAGCTCTTGGCTTCGGATTCCGATGCGGATTCCTCGGTCTGCTCCACATGGAGATTGTGCAGGAGCGTCTCGACCGCGAGTTCAATATGGACGTCATCACCACCGTTCCTAACGTGTCTTACTTGGTATATGACAAGCATGGCGAGGTGAAGGAGGTGCACAATCCGTCCGGTCTGCCCGAGCAGACCCTCATCGACCATATCGAAGAGCCGTATATCCGCGCTTCCATCATCACGACAGCCAACTTCATCGGCCCCATCATGACGCTGTGTCTCGATAAGCGTGGTGAACTGATCAATCAGGAATATATCAGCGGTAACCGTGTGGAACTGCACTTTATGCTTCCGCTTGGCGAGATAGTCATCGACTTCTACGACAAGCTCAAGTCGATAAGCAAGGGCTATGCGTCCTTCGATTATCACATCGACGGCTTCCGTCCCTCGCGTCTTGCCAAGCTGGACATCCTGCTTAACGGCGAGCCGGTGGATGCGCTTTCTGCGCTTACCCATCAGGACAACGCCGTCTCTATGGGACGCAAGATGTGTGAGAAGCTGAAGGATCTTATCCCACGCCAGCAGTTCGACATCGCCATTCAGGCTGCCATCGGTGCGAAGATTGTGGCACGCGAGACCATCAAGTGTGTCCGCAAGGACGTAACCGCCAAGTGTTATGGTGGTGACGTCAGCCGTAAGCGCAAGTTGCTCGAGAAGCAGAAGAAGGGTAAGAAGCGCATGAAGCAGATTGGTAATGTGGAAGTGCCGCAGAAGGCCTTCCTCGCTGTACTTAAACTTGACTAACTATCTAAGGACAGTATCACGAGGAAATACCCATATCGACCTAATAGCTAAAGAAAAAAGAACAATACAATAACGGGAATAAAAAACCTAATAAAGTAGAGAAGAAAGGAAAATTGACTTATGAAAGAGATTGTCAGTGCCAATAAGCGCGACATCGCTCGAGAATTGGCAAGACGTTACAGCACAATGACTCATGATGAGTTGGACATCTTGGAGAGTATTCTCGTATCGCAGAAATATGCAAAGGGTGAGATGATACTTAAGGAAGGCGAGATATGCCGTCAGTTCCTCTATATCGACAAGGGTCTTGTGCGTCAGTTCTACTTCAAGCATGGTAAGGAGGTTACTGAACATCTTGGTCAGGAACAAACCATAGTTATGTGCATTGAGAGCCTCTTTAAGGAGGAGCCTACCAAGCTTCAGGTGGAAGCTTTGGAGCCTACTATCGTCTATGCTTTGCCTAAAGCGGATCTCGAGCGTGTTGCCATGCATAATGTCAACATTCAGATACTGTATCGTAAAATCCTTGAGGAGAGTCTTATCATATCGCAGATACATGCCGACCTTGTTCGCTTCGAGACGGCACAGGATCGTTATAAGAAGTTGTGCAAGCTCTGTCCGCAGGTGGTGCTGCGTGCGCCGCTGGTGTATATTGCCAGCTATCTGCAGATGACTCCTGAGACGTTGTCACGCGTGCGTGCCTCTACGCTGCTCGACTAATAATAATACAACATACAAAAGCGCCCTGTAAAGGTGAAAGCATCGGAATGCTCTTTCCTTTACAGGGCGCTTTTTTTATTTGGCTGTGCCTATGATTCTCTCATCAGTTTCTCAAACGACGGAATGGTTATGATGCCTCGGCTGAAGCTCAGCAGTCCGTTATCCTGCAAGCGGTTTAGCTCTTCCGATATCTTCAGTCGGCTTTCGCCCGTCTCACTTGCCAGCCTTGTCATCTTTATGCGTACGGTCTTTGGTCCGCTGGGCTTCATGACGTGCGATCGCAGAAACCCGATAATCCTTCCGTGTGTGTCGTCCTTGAATGTGCGCCATGCGTTTCGTTGTGCCTTTTGCGCCACTGTCGACACTATGCCGACAAGATTGAGCCGGAAGATGATAAATTCGTCCGAGAGGCGCATGACGTCGTCCTTGCTGATGGAGAGCGTGTCGCAGACCGTCATAGCCGTGAAGTCGGACGAATATCTTTGCGTCAGTCCGAAGAATCTTTCGGGCTGCATTACGTAAGGAGCCTCTACGGTTTCCTCCACAGAGTACGAGCGGTCGTCTGCAGCAGTCTTCCTAATAGCCTCTCCGTTTATGAGAAGCGTAAGCTCGCGGCACGGTTCGCCCTCCATCTTTATGCTTTGCTGAGGCTCATACTTGTTAAAGCTGAAGCGTGTCTGTCCGATTATCTGCGTCAGGTTGTCGCTTGTCAGACCATTGAAGAGAGGTGAAGCCTGCAGCTTCTCGTAGAGGTTGAGCATGGGCGTAAGGAATTAGTTTTTGCCTGCAGTCGGCTTCTTCATCTCCTTGTCGAGGATTTTTCCTTCCATCGACTTCGAGTGCCATGTGCACAGCTTGCCGTCCTTATCCGTATATATAAGGTAAGCCATAAGCTCCGGTTTCTCCTCGAGCACCTTCTGTGCCTTCTCCATTCCCATCACCATGAAAGACGTGGCGTAAGCGTCTGCCTCTGCGCAGGTGCGTGTGAGCACTGTGGCAGAAAGGATGCTGTGCTGCACCGGCATACCCGTTGCGGGGTCGATAGTGTGAGCATATTTCTTTCCGTTCTTATAGTAGAAGTTGCGGTAGTTGCCGCTTGTTGCCATTGCCATGTCCTTGACGTTCAGCACAGCCTGAATCTCCGTGTTGACGTTGATGGAGTCGTCCGTAGGCTTCGTCACACCGATCTTCCACGGCAGACGCTTTTCGCTGATGCCGTGAGCCACCACTTCTCCGCCAATCTCCACCATATAGTTCTCCACACCTTTTCGGCGCAGCATCGCAGCCACGACGTCACAACCGTAACCCTTGGCTATGGCGCTGCAGTCGAGCATCACGCGCGGATCCTTCTTCACAATCTTATGACCCTTGAGGCTGACCTTCCCGTATCCAACGATGGCACGCAGCGAGTCGATGGACTGTCGGGTGGGAGGGTTGCCGGTCTTAAATCCGAATCCCCACGCATTGACGAGCGGCGCCACCGTGATGTCAAAGGCTCCGTCCGTCTCGTCCGATACGTTCTGCGCCAGGCTGTACACCGTCTCGAACATGCTGTCCGTCTGAACATCCTCGTTGCGGTTTATGCGTGAGATGATCGATTCCTTGTTGAACATCGACAGCGCCATGTCCACCTTGTTCAGCTCGTCCAGAATCTCCTTGTCCAGCTTCTTGTTATGCTGGTACGTGATATGATAGAACGTGCCGAAGATTTTTCCCTCACTCTTCTGATATGTGGTGCTCTTTTGCTGGTAAGTGATGTATATGGTACCGATAATCAAGAACAGCAGGAAGGGGAGGTTGAAGTATAGTTTGCGCTTTGTCATCTATTAATATAATTGAAGTTGTTTGTACGTTTAAATCTCGAAAATCACGTTGAACGTTCCACCCATGCGCGAACCGCCCTGCTTGCCATATCCCGGCACATACCACGTGCCGCCCATCGTACCGTCGTTATGTGCGATGCGTCTTCTGTATCTGAACGACCATCCCAGACGTAACGGACCGGCTATCTTGGCGTCCACTCCGAACACGCCTTCCAGCCAGTGATAGTTGGCCTTGACGCCTTCCGCGCCGAACTGTACGTCGTCGCCCCATACGGGATCTTTCAGGTCTGTGCTCGATACGTCAAACTTATAGTAAGTCATGGCATAGCGGAAACCAGCGTAGATGCGATAGTCGTCATGCTTGTTCTTGGCGATGTTGAAGTCCAGTCCCACGCGCCAGTAAGGAGCCGAAGTCTTGTATCTGAGCTTTGTGCTCGGGTCGTCAGCGTCCGCCTTTCCGTATCCAATCTCTACGACTGGGAAATAGCGGTCTTTGAGGTTCACCCTCGCCGCCGCCTCGTACTGTCCGTAGTCGCTGAACGCTATCTGCGCCAGTCCGACGAGGTCTGCTGACACGGCTACGCCACGCATCAGAGCTATGGAGTCAGTCTGGTTCTGCGCAGCTGCCGGAGCTGCTGTCAGCGCCAGCATGAGCAGACTAATAGTTGCGCTCTTTGAGATAAAGGAGGAAATGCGGCTTCGTGTCATTGTATGTAACCTTGTCATTGTTTATCTTTATACTGTCGATGGCGTGGTGTGTGGTCCTTACGCCTTTGATGGTATGGAACATAGCCGGATTGCAGTCCACCGACTCGAAGTGAGGCAGATTCTGCTTCTCCACCCAAACCGTGTCCGTGGTCTTCACGCCCGTCTCGTACTGTGAGATGTGGAACAGATAGATGTCCTCGTCTCTCTGATAGCTCATGGGTAGCGAGAGGCTGTCCGTAGCCGTCAGACGGTTTATCACCACCGTGTCGCTGCCGTCGTCGTCCATGTTGCGCGGAATGCTGACGCTGAGCGTGTCGGCAAGCGTCTTCACGTCGCCCGCCAGCTTCACTTTGGCGTACACCTTGTTATAGAGCGGACAGTCGAAGGTGGTGCAGGCGCCGAACGTCATCACCGCTGCGGCGGCAAGTGTGTATAGGCTTATTCTTCGCATCTCAATGTCTTCTCTATCTGATAGTCGTTGCGGTTCTGCGATGAGCGGCTGATGAGGTCGCCGATGAATCCTGCGAGGAACAGCTGCGTGCCTATCATCATCATCGTCAGCGCTATGAAGAAGTAAGGCGAGTCGGTGATGAGGCGCTGCGGTATGCCGTTGGAGAGACACCACAGCTTGTCCGCTCCGAGAATCACTACGGAGAGGAAGCCTATGAAGAACATCATCGTGCCGAGGAATCCGAACACGTGCATCGGCTTCTTGCCGAAATTGCTCAGGAACCACAACGTGATAAGGTCCAGATAGCCGTTGACAAAGCGGTTCCATCCCATAAACTTCGACTTGCCGAACTTGCGAGCCTGATGATGAACGGGCTTCTCGCCAATCTTGTCGAAGCCGGCGTTCTTTGCGAGATACGGAATGTATCGGTGCATCTCGCCGTACACCTCGATGTTCTTCACCACGTCCTTGCGGTAAGCCTTCAGTCCGCAGTTGAAGTCGTGCAGGTTGTGAATGCCGCTCACCTTGCGAGCCGTAGCGTTGAAGAGCTTTGTGGGAATGGTCTTTGAGAGCGGGTCGCCCTGCTTACGGTTCTGCTTATATCCTGAAACGAGGTCGTAACCTTCGTCCACGATCATGTGATAGAGACCCGGTATCTCGTCAGGCGAGTCCTGCAGGTCGGCGTCCATCGTGATGACCACGTCGCCCTTGGCAGCCTTGAAGCCGCAGTAGAGAGCAGGGCTCTTGCCGTAGTTGCGGCGGAACTTTATGCCCTTCACCTTGTCCGACTTCTCCGCCAGCTGCTCTATCACCTGCCAAGAACGGTCAGTTGATCCGTCGTTTACGAATATCACCTCGTAAGAGAAACCGTTGGCGTTCATCACGCGCTCTATCCATGCGTAGAGTTCGGGCAGCGATTCCTCCTCGTTATATAGCGGTACGATTACTGTTATGTCCATATTCTGTATTTATTATCTTCAGTTTGCTTTTTATATTGAACTTGCGAGAGTTCTGTTGTTTATGCGTTTATCTTTCCTGCGTTCTGCGTGTTGCCTTTGCGTCGGCAAACCAATGCTATTGGCAGACTTATGAATACGCCCACCACAAAGTTCTGCATCATGAACATAAACGCCCATTGTATAGGCGTGAGCATGTTTATTGTTTTTATGGCATCGTCAATCTGTGCCTTGTCGATGCCGCTCTGCTCATACAACGGGGTTACCTCGGTAAGTGCTTTGCATATAGTCTGTGCGAAGACGCCATTGTCGAGAAACTGGAAATAGGCAAACTGCACCAGTGCGAAGGCCAGCGAGGCATAGAAGAACGTGTAGATGCCATGAAGCAGTCCACGTCTGAAAGAGATGATGCCGCCCAGCGCATAGTCGCGAAACTTGCTCATTCGCCATGCAAGAAAAATCGGCGTTGATATTGTCAGCAGGTCGGCAATGGCGCCTGCCTTCAATAGGGTGTAGCAAGCGAAGCTCGCTGTCCACAGCAACGCCATTAACATGCCGTCCTGACGGGCAAACGCTTTCACTTGCATAAAGCTTTCTATTTTTGTCATCTTTGCTTGTTATTGTCCTTACATTTAAGATGCAAACTTACTACTTTTTTTCCGATTATATGGTCAAGTGGCTTATTTATTCACTTTTTTTAGTTTTGACTCTCTCTTATATAAGTTATTCAGCAACGTAGGGCTTTATTATCTCCGCCCATTTCTGGTATCCCTTGCCGAGCAGGTGCAGAAGAGGCTGATCAGAAATAGAAATCGTTTCATCTTGTTTTTGTTGTTCGTATGATTAGTTTTTTTTAGTTATATCGTTTTTACATGAATCCTCCCGCGAAATAGCTTCTGGCGATAAAGTAGGAAGGCTCGTAGTAAGCCGAGCTGTTATAGTTGTCGATGGTTTCGCAGATATCGTCGTTGTATACCCGTATGATGCCCTGCGCATAGTCCTCGGCGTCGAGTCGCGTTTGGAGAATAAGGCGCATATACACCTTGCCCATGTCAAGCGGCGTAGGAATGTTGGTGCAAAGTTCCTTGTCCACGTCAGTAATGTCGAAGCTGCCGTTCTCCAGTTGATACTCGTCCGTCCAGTCGTCCACCACCTGTAGAGGGTTCTCCGAATGAAGCGTTTCGGCAATGGAAAGCTGGCGCAGCAGATTGTCATAACCGATTTTGTTTACCACATATTTGTTGCGTTGCTTGATATGACGCGCCACACGTTCTATCATGCTGCATACAAAGAACAGATCATTCTCCGTAATGTCTTCCTCAGGAAAATATATATTCTTCATGTTGGGTCAGTTTTAGGGAAGTTATTATAAATTGTAATGTGAAGAATACTTGATGCTTCTTATTGCCTCTTGCGTGCAGAAGACAATCTGATGTGTCGGATGCTTGAATTTGGCAAGTTCCCAAAAGGCTGTTCTTGTGATATTTCCGGCTACTACGTCTTCTATGTAGTTCCATATCTGGTCGTCTGCCATCGGTCCTTCCACAATGTCGTAGTCATGTCGTCTTCCACGGCGGCAGTCTATGACGAAGTCGAGCCATTCCTCTGTCATTTCGCTGAATACCTTGGTTTTATATCCGTTGTATCCTTCGAATTCATATATATTGACAACATGATTTCCCTTTTTGCTTAAAGCCCATTTTTTAGCCTGACTTTCAATCGCAGTGCAATAGAATCCGTATCCGAAGTCTTTCTCATAGCCTCGGATACGGATGTCGGGATGTTCGACAATCACATTGCTTCCATGAAATAATTTGTCCATAATGTTTTTACTCTTTCTGCAAACTTACCAATAATTTCTCGCCCAGACAAATATTTAGGCTTAAAACATGCCATTGCCTCCTGCTGTTAGCACATGTCTTCTTGCCTAAAAACATGTTCTTCATGTCTTCTTGTCAAAAAACACGTCTTCATGTCCGCCATGCAAATATCGTACAAAGAGTAAAAAGCTGTTACAAAATAGAAATCAATTCTAGAGAATCAAAAAGCTGTTTTTATGGTGTTATGCTGTGTCAACAGCACCAATGCTTAACGATAGCGCCACTTTTACAGTCCAATAGTGCCACTATTAGAGTGTAAAAGTGGCGCTATTGCATGATAAAAGTGGCACTATTAGAGTGTAAAAGTGGCGCTATTGCAACCCAATGATGCTTTTTTGCTCCGTCATTCATTGCACACTTCTTTTCTCAGCAGCATAATCAGCTGTATGTCAGCATACTATCGCTGCACGCTCAAAACTCAAGAATTTCGCACCAAAGATTTCTTCGTGCGTTCAACTCATAGTATTGAGCATCAGAAATGCAAATATTGTCAGGCAAACTAACCGCCAAACAGGAATTTGTCAGCTTAATCCGGTTAGGCAGGGCTTTGACAAAAACCTTTCTCCACATGCCGCTTGTGGGCGCAAATCCTATCGGATTTAAATAAAAGGCTTTACATTAGGTCTTACGAGAACCATGTTCTCGACAACCTAACGTAAAGCCTTTTATTTGTGCACAGCACGCGCCCATAATCGGAAAAACATATAAAAACACAAGGATGCAGAAGGTATCAAAACTAAAGAAATTTGGGAAAAAACGTAATAAGTAATACAAATAGTAGGAGCCGCGGGCATTAGCTCCTACTATTTGCCCTTTTTCCTCAATTTGTTTAATTTTACACATCCTCTTGTAACCTTGTGTTTTGAACGGTTTTTTCCGTTTGTGCTTTTCGAGAGAGGCGAAAGCCTCTCATTCATTTATGGCATATATGGGCGTGAGAACTTGTTCTCATAAGACCATATATACCATAAAGGAATTGCCGAAGGCTCGAAAAGCATAAACGGACTGTGGAGAAAGGTTTTTGTCAAAGCACTGCCTAACATAGCAGACTAACAGATAAACTGCAATTTACAGCTGTAAAGGCAAACATAGGAGGCTATGGCGTCTCGCCGTAGCCACGCACCCTCCCATAGCAGAACAACAACCAGTCAGCGCAGTGTCCCGAGGGGACACGTATCTATCAGAAACCCACTGCAAGCTCCGAAGGAGCGCAGCTGTGGGATAGGCATCATCTCATCCTCTCTTGGTTCCGCAAAGCGGGACCTACTATCATCCTCAACATCATACGGGATGCGTCAGTCCATCTTCGGGAACCCCACAGCTAATACTCAATTAGCTTGCTGTCCAAGGCTGCGTGGCTACGGCGAGACGCCATAGCCTCCTACGATTACCCTTTTCTGCTGTGCAATTTGAATGACGGTGTTTTTTATGTTTTGTTCCGCAATAGCGCCCTTCTTGCATAATCATAGCGCAATTCCTACGGAACAATATTAAGCGATTAAGAAAAAATGTGTAACTTTGCACTTGGTCTTTCCTTTGATTGCCGGCAATGAGTTGCGCGGCGCTAATCAGCGGATCGGCCCGGTTATAATAAGAAAGACGTTTGCTAACGTGTTCTTCTGTTCTATTGAAATCTGGTAAATTTCTACATGACAAACAGAGGAGGACAGCGGTGGGCGTCTACCCATCGTGTATATATACACAGCCAAAGGTGTATCCTCTCCATTCGTGGGGAGGATATGCCCTATGCTATTTATATATCCAATTGGCGTAGGCTTCTGTTGCTTTCTTTCCTTGTTGTCATAGGTTTTACCAGAGCCTCAATAGACAGGGATAAGGCCAAAAGCAGCAGATTCCTCGCCTTTTTTGTTTTTAACTACGCTACATCATACCATAAACCTAAACATATAATTTAATACGGTTGGTTTTCGCTCAGTGGAATCGGCGTCGTAAAAGCACACGGTCTTGCCAACTAACATGAGGTTGGCTTATGGCAAAGAAAATACAGCTTGGATATAAGGATATTGAGTCGCGTCTTGCTGCACTGAAGACACGTGAAGTGAAGCCCGCAGATGTGGGCTACGAGATATTGATGGCTTTTGGAAAGAGCGAGAAGGACGTGTCGAGATACCGCGAAGGCAAGGGCGTGCTCAAGACATTTGACGGATTGCTCATCAAGGGGCTGTTCTGCTATTGTGCTGTTGATACAGTCCGTCTTACTGAATGTTTGGAGAATCTTAAGTGTGACGAGCAGGTGCTCAAGGCTGCTCCTAAGATTATAGCCGTAAGTGACGGCAAGACTGTCTTGGCTTACGATACACGCGAGAACGACACCTACGAGCAGCAGCTTGCGAAGATGCACAGCGACTTCGCTTTTTTCTATCCGCTGATGAACGTGGAACGCATACACAATACGGAGGAGAATCCTGCCGATGTGAAAGCTGCCGAGAAGCTTGCCAAGCTGCATGATGAGATACGTGCCTACAACGAGTATAATAGCGATGACGACCTGCATGACCTCAATATCTTTATCACCCGCTTGCTCTTCTGCTTCTTTGCGGAGGATACAGGCATCTTTGCCGAAAATCTCTTCACCAACTTTATTCGCCGATTTACAAAGAACGACGGGTCGGACCTTAGCGACATGATAGGGCAGGCATTCCGTGTGATGAATGTCCCGGTCAAGGAGCGCAGCGAAGACACAACAAAGGAAATAAATGATTTTCCTTATGTCAATGGCGGGCTGTTTGCCACCGATATCCCCATTCCGCAAATGGGTTACAAGGCAAGGAAGATAATCCTTGAGTGTGGCGACTTGAACTGGAAGGACATCAATCCCGACATTTTCGGAAGTATGATTCAGGCGGTGGTCAATCCTGATGTGCGTGCCAAGGAAGGCATGCACTATACGAGCGTGCCCAATATCATGAAGGTGATAAATCCGCTGTTTATGGACGACTTGCGTGGGGAGTATAAGAAACTTGAAGGTTTTTATTCTCAAAATAAAAATCTGCTTGATTTGAGTATGTTGTCCATTAATCAATTTATTGAAGAATGTAAGCCTATTGTAAATGGTTGTAATCGTTTGATGAAGCGAATGAGCAAGATGAAGTTCTTCGACCCAGCTTGTGGTAGTGGTAATTTCCTGGTTATCACTTATAAGCAGTTGCGCTTGCTCGAAATGGATATCCTGCATCTTCGCAAGAAATGTCAGCCCGAACAGATGCTCGACTTTATTGACGTTTCGTGCATTCATCTCAATCAGTTTTATGGCATAGAGCTTCTCGACTTCCCACATGAGGTGGCTATGCTGTCGCTTTGGCTTGCCGAACACCAGATGAATAATAAGTTTCATGCCGACTTTGGCGTGAATGTGGCAGCTCTGCCTTTGCATAACATCAACCAGATAATGTGTGGCAATGCTTGTAGAGTGAATTGGGAGGAAGTGTGTCCGCATACGAAGGAGGAAGAAGTGTTTGTGTTTGGAAACCCGCCGTATTTGGGGAGTAGTTTGCAAGATGCTTCTCAAAAGGATGACATGAAGTATGTCTTTGGAAATAATAAAGGATGGAAGAAACTGGACTATATTTGTAATTGGTTCTTATTAGGTTCTTTGTATTGTAAAGATTGTAAGGCAAAATATGCATTTGTATCAACGAATTCAATAACTCAAGGGGGAGCAAGTTGCTATATTATGGCCAATTCTTTTTAATACGGGAGTGGAGATTTCATTCGCTATAACATCTTTTATGTGGTCGAATAATGCAAAATATAATGCAGGAGTAACTTGTGTTATTGTTGGTTTGCAAGATGCTAGAACAATAAAGAATCGTCTTATTTATTCTAATGAAAGTATCAAGATTGTAGATTATATAAATCCTTATCTTACTACAATTAAGACAACCTATATTAAATCTGAAAACAAGTCTATATCGCATTTGCCAGAAATGATAAGTGGTTCAAAGACAAATGATTTTGGATATTATATGTTTGAAGAGGAGGATTTGAGAAAAATGATAGAGGCTTATCCTAGTATTCGAAAAATAATAAAAACTTTTATGGGTTCATCCGAATTTATAAAAGGGTTGAAAAGATATTGTTTATATATAAAAGAAGAAGATGTAGATTTTGCATACTCTATACCGGAAATAGCAATAAGATTAGAGAAAGTAAGGAAAGAAAGAGCGAAAAGTACCAAGGTTTCAACTCAAAAGATGTCTGCTTATCCTTATAAATATACTGAAGATCGTTTTTGTAATGATGCTTCATTATTTGTTCCATTGACATCTTCAGGAGCAAGAAAGTATATTCCGATAGGTTACTTAGAAAAAGATACTATAGTTTCTAATGCTGGCTTTGCAATTTATAATTGTGATGTCTGGTTGTTTGGATTGGTTACTTCTTATATTCATTTACTTTGGAATAATACATTAGCGGGAAAAATGAAAATGGACTATAGGTATTCTAGTTCGCTTTCGTACAACACCTTCCCTTTCCCATCCATCTCCGACGCCAAGAAGTCCGAGATAGAGGAAGCAGCAACCAATGTTCTTCTTGCTCGCGCCAACTATCCCGAGAAGACGCTTGCCGACCTCTACGACCCCGATAAGATGCCGGAGGACTTGCGTGAGGCTCACGAAGAACTCGACCGAATAGTGGAGAGTTGTTATCCTGGTGCCCCATTCGCCAATGATGAGGCTCGTCTGGAATGCCTCTTCAGACTATATGAGAAAATGACAGCAAAATAGAAAATATAAATCGCTCTTTGACATACTGATAGACAAAAAATATATTGTTTGCTTGTTTGTTTCGGATTTAATATTTAAATTTGCAATAGACAACATTATACTATATGGAAACAGAAGTACTTAAGGTTGAGCACGAAGACTTTGAAATTCCTGATATGGTTATGGGCATGTTGGGAGTAGTGCCTTCTGACGCCATTGACGCTGATGATATAAATGGAAGAAAAGCGTACCGAAAACATTTAGAGGAAAAATACAATGAAAAAAGTCTTTCTTGACACTATTATTGTAGTCTTGACAAGAAATAAAAATGACTTTATTGAAGCAAGTGTTCCTGTAATGACTCCCGACGAGTTCTTTATGAACGAATAGTATTTCATCCATCAACAAAAGTAAAAATGTTGATGGATTTTTTGTCTATCTGTATGTTTTGAGCATAAACAGATTAAAAAATATTGATTTATGCAATCGGTTACAGATAATATTGTTGATATACGTTATCAGCAGCGTGGCACATCAAGCACCACAAACTTGCTTGGTATGCGCGAGATGCAAGCAAAGGCATACGAGGCTCGCAATCATCGTTTCTTGCTCATTAAGGCTCCTCCTGCTTCGGGTAAGAGCCGCGCCTTGATGTTTATCGCCTTGGACAAGTTGGCTAACCAAGGCATACGCAAGGTTGTGGTGGCTGTACCAGAGAAGAGCATTGGCAGGTCTTTTAATGACACAGACTTAAAGACATTTGGCTTTTTTGCTGACTGGAAAGTTAGTCCCTTGTATAATCTATGCGATGTGAAGAACGAGCGTCAATTAAAAAGCGACGAAAGCAAGGCAATAAGGTTTAGGCAGTTCTTCGAGCAAGACAATTCGAAGATTCTTGTTTGCGCCCATGCCACATTGCGCAATGGTATGAAGGAAATAAGTGACGAGGCGTTTAATGACTGTCTGTTGGCTATTGACGAATTTCATCATACGAGTGCTGATGTCAGCAGCGGATTGGGCGACATCGTGCGCCGCGTGATGAACAATTCCACGGGGCATATTGTGGCAATGACGGGCAGCTACTTCCGTGGCGACGGTGTGCCGGTGTTAAGGGCAGAGGACGAGGCGCGTTTCTTCCCCGTAACCTACAACTATTATCAGCAACTCAATGGCTATCGTTATCTCAAGAACCTTGTCTTGGGCTATCATTTCTATCATGGCAGCTATCTTGACCATATAGCCGAAGTGCTCGACACAACCAAGAAGACCATCATCCATATTCCGAGCGTCAACTCACGTGCCTCAAGTGGACTGGGCAAATACACCGAGACCGACGAGATAATAAAGATAATAGGCAAGGTAGAGAGCCGTGACTACAACAATAGCGGCATCTATAATGTCAGGACCAAGGATGGCAGGCTGCTTAAGGTGGCTGACCTTGTGGAAGACCATGCCGAGACCCGTAATCTTGTGCAGGGCTACTTGCAGCGAATGAAAAGCCGTGATGACATGGACATCATCATTGCTCTTGGCACGGCTAAAGAGGGGTTTGACTGGCAGTGGTGCGAGGAATGCCTCACCATTGGCGTGCGTGGATCGCTGACGGAGGTGGTGCAGATTATAGGACGCTGCACACGAGACTGTGAGGGCAAGGAGACGGCTAAGTTTGTGAATATGATCGGAATGCCAGATGCCGAGCAAGCCGATGTGAAGATGGCTGTGAACGACTTTCTGAAGGCCATTACCGCTTCGCTGCTTATGGAACAGGTGATGGCTCCGAGTTGGCATTTCAGGACGGTGAAGGATGTTGACGATGATGAGGCAAGTCCGTTGGATGCACGTGCCTTGGTGATAGAAGGCTTGAAGCCGTTGTCGAGCGTCAAGTCTCGGATGATTGTGGAAGAACAGCTTGACGACCTTAAAGCGAGCGTATTGCAGGACGAGATGGTGGTAAGGGCTATCAGCGGAAGCACTACGGCGGAGACAATAACAAAAACTCTTATCCCCAAGGTGATACGCGAGAAATATCCTGAGCTTACTGAGGGTGAGGTGGAGGAAGTGCGCCAACGTCTGTTGCTCGACACCATCATCAAGGGCAACGAGATTGTTGACGATGAAGGCAATCCTGTTGACTTTAACGCTTCGGATAAGGAGAAAGAGTCGGAGGGAAACAGGCTTATAAAACTTGCCAACCGCATGATTAACATCGACCAACTGAGCATCAATCTTATCGACACCATCAATCCCTTCCAACGTGCATACGAGGTGCTGTCTAAGCAGGTGGACGCCCCAACGCTGAAAATCATACAGGACACGATGGCTGAACAAAAATATGACATAACTACCGAACAGGCTGTGATGCTGTTTAAGGGACCGTACAAGCAGTGGGTGGCTGAACACAACGGACAGAAGCCGGACATCAAGGATCCTGACCCGAGAGCAAGAGAACTTGCCGCTGCCTATCAGAAACTGAAAAACCTGAAGATTCGCAGAATGATGGGACTGGAGTATGAACCGGAGGCATAACTCAGCATTTTACAATGCGAAAGTACGTATTTTTTATAAGTGATTGAGAATGAGATAAGTTTTTATCTCA
>ERZ1026874.1087-NODE-1087-length-15031-cov-40.657585_pt1 | contig 15031 bp, 14 predicted proteins | sample MGYA00380167_ERZ1026874 | MGnify/ENA primary metagenome ERZ1026874 (study PRJEB33269, sample SAMEA4719803) | human gut metagenome | biome: human-associated habitat; feature: organic feature; material: feces | place: Cameroon | collected 2013-10 ...
TCTGGTAATACTGCACATGCAGGGAACAGAGCGAGCGGTTCAGCTCCTGCGCCGTAATGCCCAATTCTTTCGCCACCTGGGTAGTGGTGAAGCACGAAACGGAATCCAGCACATTATCCGAATACATCGCCTTCGGCAGAAGTCCGTCCACCTGACGCTCCAGAGCCACCACATTCTGTCCCTGGATAGCCATGCGGACCATCTGGTCGTTCACCTCCTCGTTGAGGCGATGAATCTCCTCATCCTGTTCGCCGATGAGTTTCTTGTCGAGCCCCATCTGCACTTCCTGCTGATGCAGTTTTGATTTCTGCTCCTCCATCAGCTTCTTCTGCTCTTTGAGCAGCTCCTTCTGCTTCTCCAGCAGCACCTCCTTTTCCGTCAGGGTAGCACGGAGAATCTGTTCGGCACTGCGAATCATCTCCTCCTCGCTCTCTCCTTCATGCACTGGGATATAACCGCCCGTCTTGCGAATCTGAGGCAGTACCACCGAGGTAACCCAATCCTTAAACATCACTGCCGATGGCAGTTTGGAACCCAGCACCAGGGCATAGAATCCGCTCTCGCTAACGAAGATCATCTGCGTTAAACGTTTAGCTGGCGTTCCATCCTTCTTCTTACCCACCTCTACCCATACGCAGCGTTTCGCTGCATCATGTGGGTTAACATGCTGTTTTACAGTCAAATCCGCTCTTTTATATCCCAGCGCATCACACAAATCCTTAGCACAGAACCAAGGTTCGCCCTTCTCATCAGTAGCCATGCGAACCATTCCGAACTCCGGATTTTCAAACACACACACCGGTGCCGCCTTCTTATTTTTAGAAGACTGTGCACCACACTTGGCAGGGCCAGCAGCCTGGCTGCCCCCCACCTTCTGACTTTTTGAATTTGTCATTGTTGTAAAAATAAAAAATGCATGATTAAACAAAATAGAAATATTGAACTTACTCCAGTAAGTCCTGAACCCTTAAATGTATCAGCCTTGTCAAAGAACGATGGGCTGATACGCTGCGCCAACTACAACATGGCGCGAAATCTATGCCAGCACCCTGGCAATAGGAAACGGAAAAGCCCCGAATCCCAGAACACGGCTCGTTCTGAAATCCGGGGCAAAAGTAGAAAGAAATCTCCGTTACGCCATTTCCGCCAAATGCGCCAAATTGAATTCGGCGGAAAATAAAAAAGGGCAACCCTTTCGGATTGCCCTATATACTAACAAGTTATGCCATTAACTTTATTTTCTTTACGTCAAATAGAATCCATATAATCCGCAACATTACACTCCACATCCACATCAACATGTCCGGCATTAATCTTCTTTCTGATATAATCGCCATACGACTTGGGAGTCACCTTCATCTCTAGCTTACAGTCTTCCTGCAGGAATCTAGTAATGGAAGCCCCGTTGGGAGTACCCGAATATAAGTAACCCTGCTCGGACCAATACTGGTAGAAAGCCACCACACTCTCATTCATCACACCATCCGAAGTAGAAAGCTGCTCGTTTGAAAGATGATGCAGTTTGAGATAATTCACAAAGGCATTCGCCATCTTCCCCGTCAGGTTCACATCCTTCCCGCCATTCTTGTCGGGAAAGAGCACCTCGGCAGTTCTTCCTGCTGCAGAAGAAGAGCATTTCACCTTAACACTCTGCTCAAAAACAACTTCATCAGAATCGTTCTTCTTTTCAGAAGAAACTTCAGAATTCTTATGCTGAAGTCCTACCCCCTCATAGTTATTTTCTATATAGGTAACAGGGCCATTAATACGAAAAATTCTACTCATCGGTAGCCTCCTTCAAATCATCATCATTAGAATTCACGTAATTATTCTCGATATATTTGCTGTTAGGCTGCATATATACCACAATCTTAAACAAACAGAATCCCCCATGTTTACAAAACAGGCGGATGAGTCTAAAGAAAAATCTTTTACCCATAACTAAAAGGTATTAAATTAAATAATATAGTTGATTGGGTCCTCTAGTGGTCGCGGAGAGGGCTAGACTAACGAATAGCCAAGGAGAGCTTCATAGGGTGGCATCCTCGATACCAGCAGACTAGTCTTCCCTAAGTAAATTTGCTTGATTTCTTCATTTCTGTAATTTTGTCATTTGTTTATATTATTAGTATTTATTTGTTAGGCACAAAACGCCTTTGGTATATTTCTACCTGTTCTTCCAATTTGTTAAGTTGTTTCAAGTCTCTCGCAAATGTAATCCACTGCGAAAAAGCTTCATTGAAATTCTTTTCAAATAGGCTCTTATCAAACTTTTTACTTTCCGCCCTATGCCGCTTCTCCAGCTCATCAACAATTGTATCCCAATGTAACAGAATACAACAACACCATCTTCGCTGCTGATAAGTACGGAATTTTACTTCCCTGTTCAAGATTCTGGTTACTGTAGAAAGTCTGATGTGAATGATATTAGAAAACTGATATGCGGATATCAGTCCACCACCATTACCAATAAAAGAGTTGAGATACAAGATGATGCACTCTTCTTGTATCCAATCGATTTGGTCCTCTAGCTGAGCTAGATTTTCCCGCATCAACCCTCTTCTATGTTTTGCAATATCCAACATACTGATGTAAATTTTTGCGAATTTACAATTAATTGTTGACACGGCAAAATCGATGTCACACCTAAAAGCAATAGGCGTGAGTATTTTTCAGAAACGTTAATACTTGAATAAAATTAAACTACAGAATAACAAAAAAAGGAGAAAAAGTGCGCATTTTTAGTGCTACACCTTCTCTCCATACTTTTATGAATGGGTCGGTAATTCCGTTACCATTTCCACGGCTTTCGTAAATGTCATGATAGGCGGCAGCTTTACCCCCTTACTTCTCAAATACTTCACCATTTTCTTCTTAGCCCAGTTGATTCTTGAATCTCGCTCGTTATAGAGTTCTCTGAGCTGTTTCACCTTGGATGGAAGCGTTTTCAGCATTTCCCGCAGTTCTTTCGGGTCGCCATACTCAGCCTTTTCATCTTCCATCTCCTTGATACGAGCCTTCAAGGCCTTGTTCTCCACCACCAGCTGGTCGTAATGGTGGAGCAACAGTTTTACCTGCTGCTCGTAGGGCAGGTCTTTGTTCATTTCATACATGCTCGTTTCTCTTTTTAAATCTCATCATAGAATAAACTCATTCAGTTCATCCCTGTATTTCTCCCACATAGGCATGTGCTTGTCAAGCACAGCTCTAAACTGAGCATCGTGATTTTTAGACACGATGTGGGCTAACTCATGCACCACTACATACTCGATGCAAGGCTTAGGTTTCTTCGCCAATTCCAGGTTAAAGAGAAGCTTATGGGTGCGCTGGTTACAACTACCCCACCTTGTCTTCATTTCCCGAATAGTAAAGCCACCACATTTCAAGCCCATCTTCTCTTCCCATTTAGGAACCAGCGTATCCAGCAAATGCATCAACTTAGCTCGATACCACTCCTTCATGGCATTAGCCAGATACACCTTGTCTGCACCATACTTCACGAATAGGTTGATATATCTGCCACTGATTTTAACCGTTGGTCCAAAACCCTTCTCGTGAACTTTAAGCAAATATCGACGCCCCATGTAATAATGGTCTTCACCCGATACATAGATGCGGTCAGTCTGTCTCTCAGTGCTATTGATTCGAGCAATAGCCTGACGAATCCATACCAGATGGTCGATGGCATAAAGCTGGAGACTTTCTAGCGTCATAAACTCCGGAGCCGAAATATGAACCCTTGCATCAGGCGGATACACGGCAAGATGAATATGCTTGATATTCTTACGTTCCACCTCAATATCAATATCACTAACAGTAACCTTTTCCATACTCATCATGAAGTTTGATTATATCATATATCTTCTGTGCCATTTCGTCTCCCAGCAATTTTGCGAGTGCTTTGATCAATTTTCTTTGTTTCAATCTATTATCTCTGAAACCAGCAATGGCATTCTCCCTGATTACCTCATGAGCCCGAATAGCCAGGTATTCATTCTGTCCCAAGTTATCATAGAGAGCTCGCATACCAGGTGTTTTGATGGATTCGGGATATGAATTGGCTGATTTTCCTCTCGCTTTCTTTACAAGTTCTATCAGCTCTTTCATATACTCTTCGTAATCCAGCATTTCCTTCTTACGTTTATCTATCAACTCCTGCAAGATGATGGAAAGCTTTCCGTAATAAGCAGGGTTGAAAGGACTGTCCTTGCGGATCACCTCACGCAAATTCGCTTCTACCGTCTCTGCTGATGCCCTGCCATATTCATCTTTCAGTTCATCAGGCAAATCATTGAGCTGTTCTTCATTTTGAGCAGCCACAATATCCAAGAAAGAAGTATCGTCCAATTTGGCTATCACCTCACTATCCTCAGCCTTTACATAAAGGTCAAGAACCTGACGCATATCCGGTTCATAACGCCGCATATCAATATGGTCGTTACTGCGCAGTTCTATCTCACGCTTCAAGGCATCATACTTCTTGGCGCATTCAGCATACTCCTTGCATTCCGCTTCATTATACCCCATATCCTCCAACGAATTGGCCAAATTGGCATAACAGTTCAGATAGCGGCGCACATACTTATAAAGCTTAGAGCGTTTTTCTGCATTATCATCCAGTTGCTTGTCCATCTCCTCTTCTGGGGCATTATCATCATAGACAAAATATCTGAAGAATCCTTCTCTTGTCTGAGGATGAACGAGAGCCAGCAAGGCTTCCACCTGTTCCTTGGCTTCTTCCAAATCCTTTCGGCACGCCTTGTTTTTCTCCTTGATATAGCCTTCGATATCTTCTTTGTCATAGCCGCTCAAAGCAGCACCATCAGAAGTATAGTCGCCGATGGCTCCTGATATGCATTCAAACAGATTCTGATAATCTACAATGTAGCCATATTCCTTATCATCACCATCTACGCGATTCACACGGCAGATAGCTTGGAAGAGATTATGGTTTTCCATGTGCTTATCAATATAGAGCACACAGGCTGATGGAGCATCGAAACCTGTAAGCAGTTTATCAACCACTATCAGGAGGCGCATATTCTTAGGATGGTCAATAAATTCCTTTTTGGCATAGGCCTCAAAGGCAGAAACGCTTTTATGTCCATCTGTCATTTCCTTGTAGATACGATATTTGTATTCATCCTCAGACTCATTCTCGCCGGATGATGCCATATTGATATCATCTGCTTTTGCCTCAAAGCTGGTAATCACGGCACAATGTCCCTTTAAGGCTGTCTTCTGAAAGGCATCCCAATATCTGCAAGCCTGATAAATGCTGTCTGCCACAAGAATGGCATTACCACGTCGGTTTACCAGCATCGGCATGGTGTCCATATCCAAGCAAATATCACCCACCACAGCATCTATACGCTGACGGCTGCTGAAGATGTTCTGCATGGTTGCCCATCTACCTTTCAGCCGGGCTGCAGCCACCTTATTCAGTCCCTTTGTCTTCTTCTCAAACCAGGCATCTATCTTATCTTTGTTGCCCAAGAACTGGTCAACTTTTCTTGACTCATAGCGCAGGTCAAGAATCACACCATCTTCTACGGCTTCATTAAACCTATAGGCATGAATCAGCGGTCCGAAGGTTTGCCAGGTATCTTTCTTCTGCGTATGGAGAAGAGGAGTACCCGTAAAACCTATCATCATCACATCTTTGCCCATGATGATTTTCATGGCTTCATGCAGATAACCGCCTTGCGTTCTATGACACTCGTCGATGAAGACGAAGATGTTTCCCTTTGCCTTAAATCCCTGGGGAAGTTGGGCAACAATATCCTCCAGATACTTTTCCAGAGGTATCTCTGATTTCACTCCGACCATATCGCCTTTACCTTCCACATTCTTCTTTCCAAATTTATGAATCAAGGTACAGAGCAGCCAAGGAGCCTCTTCATTGAGCATACCGATAAGACCTGCACCGCTCTTGGCACGGGCAATGGTTTCTCCGGTATCCTTGAAACCATCAGAAATCTGTTCATCCAGTTCTTCTCGGTCGGTGATGATAACAACACGAGAATTATCAATATTCTCATGAATCCACTCTGCCAGCCAAACCATAATCAGGCTTTTGCCACTACCCTGCGCTTCCCATATCACACCGCCTTCTTTCTTCTTGCAACGTGGTTGAGCTGCCTTTACGGCAAAATACTGGTTAGGGCGGCAAACCTTCTTGACTCCAGCATCAAAGACCAGAAAATCATGAATCATTTCCAGCAATCGTTTCTTATTAAACCACTGGGTAACACTTCTATCCAATTCGTTAGGAATGCTTGCATCCGGTTCTTTCCATCTGAGCCAGAACTTTTCGGGTGTATCTATCACGCCATAATATAAGCCCTGACTATCGTTGCCGGCAAAAAGCAGTTGCACCGTTGAGAAGAAAGGACGGATAAAATTCTCCTGCTGATTGCCTATCGTCTGGCGGATACCATCATGCACGCTCACCTTACTTCGTTTCAGTTCTATCACAGCCAAGGCGATACCATTCACATAGATAACTAAGTCTGGTCGTTTTGTAAAACTATCAGGCGTGCTGCTGTTGATGGTTACTTCTTCTGCAATATAGAATTGGTTCTTATCAGGATGCTCCCAGTCTATCAGATTCACAGTAATCTTTTTGGTACCTACATCTGGAGATACATTCACTCCATAACGGAGCAGGGAATATACATTCTCGTTCTTCTCCTGCATGTTCTGAGGTGTGCAGTATGCCTCCTTTTCCAATTTGGTAATGGCACGCTTCGCCTCATCCTTCGACCACTTTTGGGTACTCATCAAGTAATCGAAGAGAAGTTTACTCTCTATATTACGATTACAGGTACGATACTCATAGTTGCCGAGATATTCGTACTTTAGCTTCTCCTTGAAGAGAGCTAGCAATCTGTTTTGAACCGGTCTTTCGGGTTCGCCTATATGTGAGTCCATAAGCTATCATTTTACTAAATTAAACGAATCTTGCCTGTTAGGAGTTGCTGCATCATGCCTTGCTTAATCTCCTTGTATTTATCTCGCTTCTCTTCGAGTGCGACGATTTCAGAATCGCAATCGGAAAGGATGTTGGCGATGGCGGTTTGCTCTGCCTTGGAAGAAGGAACATTTAATATAAAACTAGATATAATCTGCTTACTTAAATTAGTCTGTGTTCCTGTCTGACCATAATTTAAAACATCATCTTGGATACTAACTAAATAATAGTACAAAAAATCAGCATCTAATGTAGAATCCACATTTATACCAAGGATTGCTTGACTACATGATATTCTAATCTTAGTTATAGCGCATTTACCAACTGATGCATACATAGCATACATGATAGTCCCTTTTTTAAATAATCTAGCAGAACTATTTTTTAACCCTTCTTCTGTAATTGTTTTCTCTGTTTCATATATAAATTTACCCGCATTTGTTATATCATTTATAGAAAGAAAAGGTATTTTTCCCCCATAATATTCCGGATTTGCTGTTGAAGGAGTTCCACCACTATTCATTATAGAATGTTGTCCCAATTCTATTTCAACCCATTTTTCACCGAATCCTGGCAATCTTTTCTTACCAGTAAGAAGTTGCTGCATAAGTCCCTGCTTGATTGCCTTCTTCTTCTCTATCTTTTTGGTTAAGGCAGAGATAAGAGAATCGACATCAGAAAGGGCAGTGGCAATGGATGCCTGCTCCTTTATCGATGGTGGACATACAATCGGTAATAACTTAACAATATTCGAAGTATAACTTTTCTGCTTTGTTCCCTGGCAATATTTATTAGCAAGAATCTCACTATATTTTCTATAAAAATAATAGAGATATTCATTAATCATCTTATCTGTTGGATATATAGCCATACAAGACTGATTGGTAGCAGCAGGATTTCCAACAAAAGCACATCTTCCTCTAGTACCAGCAGCCTCCAAGCCAGTAATAGCCATCAGAAATGTACCTTCAGGGTGAATTTTCAAACTCGTTTTTGTGAAAGCTTCTTCAGATATATGTTCTATCGTATCATTAATACGATTATAATTAAGTTCACCACTTGATATCCATTTTATCTTGCCTTTAAAATTAGACGTAATTCCTCTATAAGGTGTAGCACCTGCCGAAAAGCCTTCTAAAAAATCCGCGAATGTTCCTTCTTTCCAATCAATAGGAATAAGTCCATATTCGCTCTTCTTGTATTTTCTTTTCATTTCAACCATACTCAATCCTCCATTCATTAAAGAACAAAACCCATTTGAGCAAGATGAGCATTCACCCTGCTTTCATAATCTTCAACTTCCTTATCAATAGAAGGAAGAGTCTGGTCATAGCGGTCTGATATGGCAGAAAGCTGACTTTTCAGCTGTTCGATGCTACGGCTCAACTCAGATTCTATGCAAGTAGAAATAGCATTTACCCACTTCTCCTTTACGAGATTCTTTACTCTCATTTCATTCTGCGCCAACAATTCATATTCCTCTTTTACACGAGACAATAACTTGTCATTAGCTTCCTTCAACTTGTTTTTTTCTGCTTTGATAGAACTTTGCAAATCAAGCCACTCCATAAGATGATCAAGTTCTTCCCTTACAGTAACTTTGGCACGCTTCTTAACAGAAGCCAAGTTAACCTTCTCCTTCTCGAAATTTTTTGCATCAAAAACATCATCATTCTCCTCAACTAAGTTTGCCACCTCATTCTCCATAAAAGCAATGCTGGCAGACAACTCATCACACGCATCCAATTCACTCTTACAAAATCGATTAACGATATACTCTACAGGCAAGAGGTCACTTTCCAAATCATTCCAGGTTTTCACCACCACAGGAACCATTTTCTTCTCTTTTTTATCCTCTTTCAGCTTAGGACGGAGGTTAAGCTTCCAGCCATCAGCCATAATCATATAGACATCATCCTGCATGGTTTCTGCCCAATAATTCATCAGCTGTTCGTAGGCATCATATTCGTCAACCAACAGGTTTCCCTCGCCAAACAGATTACGAATGCTTTGTCCCATTCTTTCAATGAGAGCCTTCGGCTTTTCGCTGCTTTCTGCCAGGTCGTAAATGGTTTCCTGCCACTGCTCCATAAAATCAGTTCTACAATGATGCTTCAATGTGGCTTGCTGAGTCTGATAATCCTCATTGTCGTTGATGATACCATCAATCTGCTCTCTGGATACCGCCCAGGCATAATAACCATTACCCTGATCTTTTACCAGTTCATCCTTTAATGTTGGCAATGCCTTCCAATAATCGGAAAGCTGCTCTATATCGTGCTTTGGCAAGCCACCTTTAAGATGGGCTTCGATATCCTGTACAATCTCGGTATCACGAGCCTCAATATAACGAGGGATGTTCAGATTGTAATCATTCTTCTCAATCTCTTCCTGTGGAACAAAACGTGCATAATGAGGTACGTCAACCCATGCTTCCCATGTGTCAACAATACGCTGGATATCCTCTTCACGCAGGCGGTTCATATTTCCATCCTTTACAAAGCCATCCTTGGCATCTATCATAAAGATTCCCTTACGATCAGATGCTTCCTGCTTATCAAGAATGATGATGCAGGCAGGGATTCCGGTACCATAGAAAAGATTTTGTGGTAGTCCGATGAGTCCCTTGATATAACCAGCCTTGACAATGTTCTTGCGGATTTCACCCTCTGCATTGCCACGGAACAAAACTCCATGAGGCAAGATACATGCGCCCTTACCATCAGCAGTCATCGACTTGATGATATGAAGCAGGAAGGCGTAATCGCCATTTTTCTCAGGTGGCACACCGATAGAAGAAGGAGTACGGGAGCCTTCTTCCATATCCACTACACCATTACCCCAGCGCTCAAACATGTCGTTTTCCTTAGCACTCTTCAACCATGATTTCTGGCTAAAAGGAGGATTGGCTACCACGTAATTGAAGGTTTGCAAGGCGGTGGGTGAACTGAGGAACTGTGGATTATTAAGGGTATCACCCTGCTGAATATCACTGCATTCATAGCCGTGAAGAATCATATTCATCTTAGCCATACCCACATTATTGATGTCTTTCTCCTGACCAAAAAGAGCCGTATTGTTGGGATGCAAAGACTCGCTCAAAGCTCTCAAAAGTAGTGAGCCAGAGCCACAGGTCGGGTCATAAATCGAGATATTATCATGTTGATCCTGATGAATGCCAATCACCTTTGCCATCACACGACTCACCTCGCCTGGAGTATAAAACTGTCCCTTACTCTTACCGCTTTCTGAAGCAAAATTCTTCATCAGGTATTCATAGGCATCACCCAGAAGGTCATCATCACCAGCACGGTTGCTGGAAAAATCAAGTGCATTTTTTGTGAAAGCCGTAACAAGTTTAGACAAAGTATCTACCTTGTCCTTACCCTTACCCAGTTTGGTATCATCATTAAAATCGGCAGTATCAATCACGCCGCTCAGATCATTTTCCTCTGCAATCTGATGGATGATTTCATTCAGTTTTTCACCGATATTACTCTTATAACGAAGCGCAAGAATATCCTCCCAAAAACATCCTTCAGGAATATTGAGAAGATAATCCTTATCAGCCTTTGCCTTGTCACTGATATATTTTAGGAAGAGTACAACAAGTACATAATCCTTATATTGGCTGGCATCCATGCCGCCACGCAACTGGTTACAGCTCTCCCATAAAGAGCTGTATAACTCAGATTTCTTAACTGCCATTTATATAAAATTTTACTGATTAATTAATGATTAAAATGGAGCATAACCTCCCCACCAGGCATTTCTTCAATGCTCTGCACCCATTCGATGCTGCCTGTATCGGGATTTACGTCTATCAAATATTCAATGTCTTCCTTCTGCTCGTCAAAGTGCACGGCGAAACGCCAAAGGCCATCATTCAGGACTTTGGTTCTCGAAATATTCATCGTTGATACTTGGGTAAAGGGTATGTCAAGGTGCTTAGCTATCTCTTCATAGCTAAGTATCCATTTGGGATACTTGATGTCGTGATTGATAAGATATACTATACCGTCGGTGGTATAAGTAATGCCGTCGGTTTCATTTATGGCATAGTAAGTGCGTGTACCACTAGCTGCTATGCAGATGACACGCTCACCTGCATCCATCGTTTCTTCCTTACTGCAACTGGCAAGGACAAACGCTAATATAAAGGCTACTAAAGCCTTGATGCCCGCCGATATGGGGGGGTAATTTGTCTGATATTCATAGAGTTACATTGTTTCTAAGTTCTACTTTCTATCATTTATTCCTCCAAAGGTACAACAATATTTTGAAACATGCAAGAAAATCGGGAGAAAGTTTTGAAAAAAATGGTGTAGTATATTAAATTTTCCCCAAGTTGGGGGAAATTTACAGCCATAACAAAAATTCTTTTCTATTTTCGTTCTCCATAAGAAAAGCAAGGTTGCAAGTTTTTCTGCTTCTGTTCGCCCCCTTTGGGGACGATTGGAGAGAGTATTGCAGCTATCCGCAGGTTCCATTCCCTTCGGTCATTCCACCAGCGGTTATTGAAAGTTGGCCCCCTTCGGGGACCGGAGGTTATTTGCGAAACTTGAGTGCTTTATAAAGCTTTTGCCCCTTCAGGGCGCAGGGCGAAATGCGATGATACCCAGGGCGATGCCCTGGGCTACGAGCTTCTGCCCCTTCAGGGCGTGTGGGGCAAGCCGAAAGGGTGCAGCAGAATTTCAATGCCAGTTCTTATTTCCTCATTTTCTGAATTTCCTCCAGCGGAAGCTCGGTGGCCGTTGATACTTGCGCTTCAGAAAGACCCATTGACAAAAGGCGGTAAGCTGTGTCTATCTTTTCTTTAGCCATTCCTTCCGCTCTACCTTTAGCCATTCCTTCCACACGACCTTTAGCTATTCCTTTAGCAACTCCCTTTTCCTCGCCTTCAACATAAGAGCCATAAAGGCCAGAGTAGTAATCATCGGCAGCCTTAATACTCTCATCGTATTTTTCCTGCTCCTCACTACTCAAGCAACGAACATCTGCCAATTTTGCAAGATGATCGAATATCTTCTTCTGCGCCGTAAACGGCAATCTTTCCAATACTTCCATATACTTCAAAACATAAATCCATTTTTCAAAACCTGTCTCGCATTCTTCCTCACTCTTATCAAAGAAAGGAAGAGAAAGATAGATGAAACGAAGCTTGTCAGAAAAAACCGAGTCGCTAGACTTCTCCCTCAAAGCAACGTCTGTCCTAAACTTTGTCACCTCATGCTCCTTTGGCATAAAATTCATGATGCAAACCACATAAACCGGCACAAACTTGTATAAAACAGCAGTGCGGACACCAGCTTCATCAAACTTCTTGCGCTGGGCAACAAAAGCCTTACTAGCATAATAGATGGAACGATTCACAAAGAAGGGTACCCATCTGTTCTGCATCTCGACGATGAAATGCTTATCATCGTCGGTTACACAATAGATATCAAAGATGCAGCCACGGAGATCATTAGTATCTCCAAGCTGTTCCTTATCCTTGAATGTTACGTCCTTGATTTGAAACTCACCTTCAAACAAGTCGTTCAAAAAATTAATCAGCAAGTCCTTGCTGAACTCTTGACCGAAGAGACGCTTGAAGCCCCAATCGGTAAAGGGGTTGATGTATCTACCCATAATTTATCGTTTTGATTCTACAAACCTGCTGCAAAGATAAACTTTTATTTTGAAACCTGCAAGAAAAAAGGGAGAAAAAATCCCATTAAAAATATCACGAGCCAAAGTATATTATCGAAAAGAGTTTTACAATCTTATTTTTCATTCGTATTCTGGAAACATCAGATGCAAGTAAAAACAAGCTATCACAATAACAGTTATCACAGTTTTTTAAAGGGCATTCTATACCGAAGGTAGAATTGTTAATTATTTTAACTATAGATATAATATATAATATTTATATTATATATTATATCTATAGTTAGTTTTTGGTTGAGATTTGGAAAAGTGGTTTGAAAAACTGTGATAACTGTTATTGTGATTGTTTGAGGTGAGAACTCATAGTTTTTCCCTCAGCAAAACTATGTTCTCTTTCTTGCTAAAATATGAGTTAGCTTTATTAACGAAATTCGGAATCAGGGGCTGCTGAAAATCGGCCCTTATCGCCACCCGAAATTTGGTGGTATCAGAAAAAAGCCGTATCTTTGCATCGTCATTCAGAAGAAGGGCGCCTGATGACCAGTTAAGGGAGCCATAGGATTCTTTCGGGGATTCTGCTGATGACAAAGAGAACAATAATCATTAATCACTAAAAAGCTTATGGGACAAGGAAACATTAAGTATCGTAAAGTAAAGCGTACCCCTCAGACGGGTGAGAACGCTGGTAAGGAACTCTGGTATGCCACCGTGGTTACCGACAGAGAGATGAACTTCGAGGAGTTCGTGGATCACATTTCATCCCACAACTCGCCTTACAGCCGCGGCACCGTGCACGGCGTGATGATGGATATGCTCGACTGCCTGAAGGAGCTTATCCTCGACGGTAAGAGCGTGCGTCTGGGCGACCTGGGTCTCTTCTCCATCGGCATGAGTTCGCGTGGTGAGGTGAGCAGAGACAAGGTTACTTCGGCTAGCGTGGAGGGCATCCATCTGCTGGTGAAAAATACCAAGAACTGGAGTAACAGCGAGCTGAAGAAGCTCTGCAAGATTACTGCCTACGACGCACGTGGCGGTGAAGAGACCGATGGAGGAACCACTGGTGGTGGAACCAACGGCGGTGGCAGCGGCAACACCCAGGGAGGCGGCGGAACCTCGGGCGGCAACACCAGCCAGGGCGGCGGAACCGACCAGGGTACTACCGGCGGAGGCGACAAGGGCGACGGCGATTCTACTGACGTAACTATCTAGAGCAAGCCCCTTCGGGGGCTACTCTTTCATCCTATCACATCTCGAAAAAAAATTAACCACCAATCATTAATCACTAATCATTAATCACTAAAAAGAACTGCCTATGAAGAAGGAAACATGGAAGACTGTTATTCAGATTTTAATCTCTATTCTTACTGCCGTAGCCACTTCGCTCGGAGTCACGAGTTGCATGAGTTAAAAAATTTGTAGGAAAAAAGAGGATGTGTCATGAACTTATGACACACCCTCTTTTTTTATATATTTATCTTCTTCAGAATATTATTCTCCATCCTCTGCCTTCTTGCGGCGAGAGATGCGCTTGCGCTTTGGCTTCTCCTCTGCGGCTGGAGTCTCAATCTTTACACCTGCCAACTCTGGGTCGATGAGGATACGGCCGCAATACTCACAAGGGATAATCTTCTTGTGCATCTTGATATCCAACTGGCGCTGAGGTGGAATCTTGTTGAAGCAACCACCGCAGGCATCACGCTGCACGTATACGATGCCCAGTCCGTTGCGGGCACCCTTGCGGATGCGCTTGAAGCTGGCGAGCAGACGTGGCTCAATCTTCTTCTCAAGCTCAAGAGCCTTCTCTGTAAGGCGCTCCTCCTCTTCGCGGGTCTCTGCCATGATGTCCTCAAGCTCAGAACGCTTCTCAACCAATCCGTGCTCACGGTCGGCCTTCTGCTCCTCAGCCTTGTGAAGGTCGTACTCACGCTCACGCATCTTTGCCAAGCCCTCGCGAATCTTCTTGTTGCAAAGCTCGATTTCCAGCTCCTGGAACTCGATCTCCTTGCTCAGAGTGTCGTACTCACGGTTGTTGCTCACGGTCTCCAGCTGGCTGTGATAGCGCTCCAGGCTAGCCTGGGCATCAGCAATCTCAGCCTGCTTCTGAGCCACTGCGTGGTCGAACTGCTCAATCTCGCGCTGGATGTTCTCGATGCGGGTGGAGAGACCTGCAATGTCGTCTTCCAGGTCCTGAACCTCGAGAGGAAGCTCGCCTCTCAACTCACGATTCTCGTCAATGCCTGACAAGGTTACCTGAAGCTGGTAGAGAGTCTTCAACTTCTCTTCTACCGTCAAATCTGTAGGATCTTTCTTTGCCATAATTTCTTGATTTTATCTTTAAACCTTTATTTTCTTTTTTACTGAAGTTTCGCAAGTAGCATTCTACCGTCCCCGAAGGGGGCGAATGTGAAT
>ERZ1026874.1088-NODE-1088-length-15030-cov-24.435860_pt1 | contig 15030 bp, 11 predicted proteins | sample MGYA00380167_ERZ1026874 | MGnify/ENA primary metagenome ERZ1026874 (study PRJEB33269, sample SAMEA4719803) | human gut metagenome | biome: human-associated habitat; feature: organic feature; material: feces | place: Cameroon | collected 2013-10 ...
AATATCGGAGATTACCAACTTTTTTAGGCACTATTTCTTATCCCGAACTGAGGTCACTAAGTTAAAGTAACGTTAAATATGCAACTTGCTGAGCATCGTTACGCTTTTTTTGTTTACCTTTGCATTTAATAATTATTAGTAGTACCAACGATGAGGCAACGAAATAAATCAGATAAACTTCTGGTATGGGTTCCTGAGCATGGATGGATATTCCATCATACGAGTGAATCTACGTATCTGGAAGTGCTTAGGCTTATTGGAGGAGAACGATTGAGTAAAGTCGCTCTTGAGATATCTCATCTGCCTGTATTTACGAAAGAACCCTATCTCCAGTTTGCTAAATACATGAAATCTATCGGGCATGGATGGTTTGTGAATACCGTTGGTGGAACTAGTAATAAATATCTTCAGCTCAATACGATTAATGACAAACTCCATTTGGGCTTGAAGGTGAAACTTGTGCCAGAAGAAATACTCAATCATATGGAGGCGCAAAACCTTAAAAATCAAGGTGTAAATATAGATTTGGGTGAGAAGCGAACTCGTAAACTTGATGATACTCTTTTGGTAGATTTTGATGGACAGACGTTTGATTTGAAACATCGAAATGGGCGTGAGGTATTTGTTAAATTAATAGAAAGTATTGGTGCAAGGGATGTTAGTAAACTAAATCTGACGAATGGCTCCGAAGATTTAGTTACGTCTATGCAGGTTTATTCTAATCAGCTTCCGTGTGGTGATTTCTGGGTTTCTGTTCCTACCTCAACGAAAGGCAAACACAAAATAATTCTCACAATTAAAGCTATGTTGAAACTCGACCTGATAATTACGACTTTATCCAAAGAAGAAAGACGTGATAGACAACTCGAGAAACTGAAAAGCGAGATGGGTGAGTTAATGAAAAAAATGGCTGATATGAATAGTGATGAGATTAAGTAAATAATGATATAAACATAAATTATGGAAAAGTATATATTAAAATTGTTTTGTGTTCTTCTTATGGTTTGCTCTAGTTGCCTTGTTAGTTGTTCAAGTGATGATGATCATTATGACGAACCTGCTCTAGAGGAGGTTCGCTATTATGTGAAGTATGAGGTTCATATGAATATAAATAGATCAGCTTTGGGCGTATCGATACAATGCCAGGGAGATAAAAAAGAGGAGCATTTTAGTACCAAGAATCCTAGCTGGGAAGGAACTTTTGGTCCTTTTAAAAAAGGGCAAAAAGTTTTCTTGAAAGTGTACAGTGAGGCAGTGGTAACATCAACGAGTGACAGCTATGTAAGAATTAGTGTAAGCCGGGACAAGGAACCTTTTGTGTTGAGGGAAGAACTAAGACGTTCGGACAGTACTAAAAGTTATGAAATTTCTGCAATTGTAGAATAAACCGAATGGCGAGATTACATTGCTATTGAAATCGATTCACTATATACTATAATTTTGAAAATTAACAATTAAGATTATGAGAAATTTTACTTTATTTAAATGTACGGGGTTATATGTCCGTAAAGTGTCAAACGGCTTTTCTAAGCGTACTGTCATTTTGCTAGTTATGATGATTATGATGACTGGCAACGCTTTAGCTGGTGTCAGTTACGAAGTAATTGATGGCTTTAAATATTTACTAAATTCCGACTCCAAAACAGCCTCACTTGTTGCTAATGCCGAAAAATATACAGGTGATATTGTGATTCCGGAAAATATTAAAGCGAAAGATGGAAATACATATTCTGTAACTTCATTTGAGGATAATTCTTTCTGGGGATGTAGTGGCTTAACATCTGTTTCTATCCCTTCGTCTGTTACATCTCTGGGAAATTATTGTTTTAAAGATTGTAGTAATTTGGCTTCTATAAACGTTCCTTCATCTGTTACAAAGATGGGGCAAGAATGTTTCTATAATTGTAGTCGCTTGGCTTCTGTTACCATATCTTCAGCTGTAACATCCTTAGGTGATGGTTGTTTCTATAATTGTACCAGTTTAGCTTCTATTACGATTCCGTCGTCAGTTACATCTCTTGGGGAGAGGTGCTTTTGGTACTGTAGTAAATTAACTTCTATTATTATACCTTCATCTGTTACATCGATAGGACAAGAATGTTTTTATAATTGTAGTGGCTTGACTTCAGTTATCCTTCCTTCTGCTATTAAATCATTGGAATATCAGTGTTTTAGTGGCTGTAGTAGCTTGGCTTCTGTCAAGATTCCGTCTTCTGTTACTTCGTTGGGGCAGTTTTGTTTTAGTGGTTGTAGTAGCTTGACTTCTATTACGATTCCATCATCTGTAATATCAATAGGAATGTCTTGCTTCAGCAAATGTAGTAGTTTGCCTTCTGTTACTATCCCTTCATCTGTTACATCGCTGGGTGCTTTTTGTTTCGAGCATTGTAGTCGTCTTGAAACCATGTATTTTAAGGGTAGTACACCGAGAAATTTATCGGATGCATCTATCTCTACGACTTGCATATTTAACGTGCCAAGCGAATACCTAGAGGATTATAAAAAAACTCTAGGTTCTTATTATAAATATATCTACGCCTGGAACCCAAGTGAATCTGGTGATGATACCAAGCCAGTTACTCCATGCGCCACACCATCTATTTCTTACGCATCAGGAGAGTTGAAGTTCGCTAGCGAAACAGCTGGCGCCGAGTATCATTATACAATTACGGATGCTGATATGGCTTCTAATGCTTATAACAAGGAGGGCAAGGTTACTCTTTCTGCTGCCTATCAGATTTCTGTTTATGCTACAGCTGATGGTCATACAGCATCTGATAAGGCGGAGGCTACGTTGTATTGGATTAATGCTAACCTGGATAATGGTACCAACATCAATCAGGTAAGAACACGTGGCGTGGTGGCTTCGGCTCATGATGGCATCATCAGCCTCTCGGGCCTTGATGATGGCGAGGTGGTGAAGTTCTTTGCTGCTGATGGCAAGTATCTCGGCTCTATGGTTGCAGCCAACGGTGCTGCCTCTTATGCTGTATCCGAGTCTTTGGTTATCGCCAAAGTGGGTAAGGATTCTATCAAGATTGCAATGAAATAAGGATTGTGCAGAGCGATGCACCTACCGTAAAATCATAAAAGTAAGGGGAAGAAGGCGAGTAACGTAAATTGCTCACTTTTTCCCTTTTTTTTTGTATACTTTTCTGAGAATCATTAAAAAAATCGTATACCACCTCTTCTTTCAAGATTGAGGAAGTAAATTTAGTCTATCTTAAATGGAGAAGATATATGACTAAATTTATTGTAAAACAGAAGATTGCTCTGGCTGTGTTGGGAATCATAAGATTGTAGGAGATAAACACCTATTATCAGCATTCACCTCCTACTCGAGTATATATTAGTTAAATCTAAAAAAATTAATAACCAGGATTCTGGTATTCTGCGCCATTAATAATACCATTTGTAAAGGTTGTTGAAATTGGACGAAGAGCATACTCTGGTTTGAAATACCTAGCTAAGTCAGGATGTGTAGCCTGTAGATATGAATTGTCCTTGAACATACCTGTGCGCTTCAAATCATAGAAGCGGCAGTATTCACCACATAACTCACGACCACGTTCATCCAACACTGTACGAACAGAAGCGGAACCAGTGAGAGGGGTAGCTCCTGCACGTTGGCGAACCTTATTAATATAGCCCATAGCTTTAGATCCGCCATTTAGGTAGATATCAGCCTCTGCTGCAATGAGGTAAATCTCAGCCATGCGTATGATGAATGTAGCATTCAAGTTTCCATTACGTTTTTTGTTGGCATTAGCAACATAATAGTTGCTGCTATTATGCTTGTTAAGAGATGGATAGAAGTAGCGGAACATGTTTTCACCTGCGCCACGCTCGTTTATCACATTCTTATTTGCATCATCATATACATCCTTATAATCTACTACTAAGTAGTTGGCTGTAGCTTTCTTACTTACTTCCGTTGCATAATCTGCATCCTGAGGCATCACGATTTTGATGGCCAAGTCGCCTGTATTGATCTTCTTGCCGACAATGGCATCTTCTTTACCAAAGTTGTTCTTTGAACTTTCGTCCCACTCATAATTCCTGTTTGCGTTCCACTGAGTAGTGAAAGACTTATGAAAACGTGGGTCTAGTGTTCCATCCTGCTGTACATATAGATTGAGCAAATACTGAGTTGGCATGAAGATACCTGCCTGGCTGCCTTCCCATGTTAGACGGCTAGTCTGATTGTCTTCACGAGCACCAAACTTATTGATATTACAGAGGAACTTCTCATTGTTACGATTCAATTTGAAGTTACCATTACTAGAACCATGTCCATCGCTGCCAGCATACCAGCGATGCTTCCATAGAGCCTCCTTATTTTCTTTATTATTTTTCTCAGCAAAAACCTCCTCATACGTAGGGTACATGTAAGCACCATATGTAGAGCCACCCGACTCACAGTCTGTTATCAGCTTTTTTGCTGCATCAAGCGCCTCAGGTATATACTCATCCGTAGCATACTCTTTGGTCTGCAGACAAACTTTTGCCAACATTCCAAGTGCAGCTTTTTTGGTAGGCTGTGTAGTAGTTGCGTCATTGCCTTTATCCAGCCATTCCGCCGCAAATTCCAAGTCAGGAATGATGATGTCCTTATAAATCGTTAGAGGTTCTGTGCGTGTAGGAGCAAAATTCATTGAGCTAGCCGGTTCAGTAATCATGGTAACCCCACCAAACTGCTCTACAGCATTGAAATAATAGATAGCACGCAAGAATCTTGCTTCTGCAACTTTGGCATTTTTCTCAGCCTCAGTTTTAAAAGGGGCTTTATTTGCCAAACTGATAGCCATATTGCAACTGCCAATACCATCATAGAGAGAGTTCCAGATACCATTTGTATAGGTGGTGTTAGGTGCTGCACCTGCGAAGAACCAAAAATACTGAGTATAGGAAGTATTCTGATTTCCCTGGTAAGTCCAGAGGTCTGTATCACCTTCTGTCAATTCCATGAAACCATCCGTACCATACAAGAAACGTTCCATACCAAAATAGCACTGATTAAGCAAAGTCTGGTAAGACTCAACCGAGTTCGCTGCCATGTTCTCCATGGTAAAACCACCAGGGTTTTCTTCTTCCAAAGAGCACGAAGCTAAAGACATCGCACCAGCAGCGAGAGCTGCAGAGAACAATATATTCTTAAAATTCATCTTTTTCATTTTTTAAAATTGTTTAGAATGTGATATTTATACCAAAAACAAACTGCTTGTAAGTCGGGAAAGTATCTGAGCCACCCATTTCTGGATCTGTACCTTTCAACTTACTGTCCATAGCAAAAATCCAAGGATTGTAGGCAGTAAAATAGAAACGGCACTTCTCCATAAGCGCATGCTTAGAGATGCTCTTTGGAAGTGTATAACCCAATGTGATGTTCTTTATCTTGATGAAAGAACCATCATATACATTGATGGCTGTATTGCCAATCGTTTGGTCATCACCACTACCAGGGCGTGGATAATAAGCACCTTGGTTTTCTTCTGTCCAATAGTCTATACCTGAAATTTGATTTGTACCAATTCCAGACTTTGCTGTATATGAACCGAGCATTTTGCTATAGATAGTCTGACCGAAACGTCCCATTGCATAGATAGTCAAGTCGAAGTCCTTATATACGAAAGTATTGTTAAGACCAATAATCCAGTTAGGATTCTCGTGTCCCAATACCTGACGGTCATCCTGGCTGTACTTATGCGCACCTCCGTCACCATTGCCATTTTCGTCAAATTTCTCAATCGTCTCAACCTTTACCCATCCAGGTTTCACGCCATACTTATCAAGTTCTTCCTGTGAAGCATCAGTACCCCAGATACCAGCATACTTGTAATCGTATATAGCATGAATAGGCTTACCCACGAAAAGATTCTCTGAAATCAAGTCACCATTAGGTAAACTCTCGATCTTTTCCTTGCTCCAAGTTCCTGTCAATGTGGTATTCCATTTGAAGTCTTTGGTAACGATATTACGGCTGTTGATGGTAAATTCCACACCCTTGTTGCTAGTCTTGGCAATATTTTCCCAGCTAGCCAAAGGAGAGCCCCAACCAGTACTGCCACTTGTTACAGGCATAATACGCTTGAAGAGCAAACCGCGTGTTTTAGTGGTGAAGAAATCCAAACTGCCATCAAGACGTCCTTTGAGTACAGCCATATCTATACCGAAGTTCCAATTATAAGATTTTTCCCATCCCAAAGAAGGACTACCATAGGTACCGGTATATTGAGTGAACGGCACTATGTTGCCATTTATAGTGATGCCGGCAGAAGTGTATTTATAGGCATTTGTTTGTGTTGAATAAGCACCTACGCCACCAGAATTACCTGTAATACCTGCACCCACTCTGAGTTTCAAGTTGTCAAGCCACTTTTCTGAACTTTTCATGAAGCTTTCGTCTGACACGCGCCAAGCTAATGCTCCTGCAGGGAATGAATCCCATTTCTTACCTGGAGAGAAGAATGACACACCATCCCAGCGATTTGAGAAAGTGAAGAGGTACTTACCTTTATAGGAATAGTTAAATCGCAAGGCGTATGACATTTTTTGGGTGGTTGTCAATCCTGACTCTACACGTTGGCTATTGGCTGCCAACAAACGCCAATACTTCCATATGTCCAAATCCTGGCCACTACCATCTGCATTTGTATATTCATTAGAATTCTTCTGCCAAGAAGTAACGCCTGTAACACCAAAGTTATGGTCATTAGCAATGCTGAAATTGTATGAAAGAATATTCTCCCATGTATAACTATAACTGTCTGAGTTTTGTATCTGTGCGTGAGGCGAACCTGCATATGTAGGTCTGTTGGCATGACACAAATTGCCCCAATAAGTACCTTGGCGACCATGACCTAACGAACCATTAAGTTGAGTACGGTAAGACAAACCCTTGAAAGGAGTAATCTCTGCATAACCAATTGCATTGATATAGGTATATCGATTATTATTGTCATACTGATTCTTGATATAATCGCCCATAGGAGAGTATTGGTTATTGATATACTCAGAGTTATACTCGCCAAATTCATCAAAAACATCACCAAGAGGAAAAGCCCTCAATGCTCCTGTGAATGTCTTGTTGTCGCCGCGATTACGGATGCTATAGTTGAGATTGGTCGACACACCAGCCTTAAACCAGTCAAATACCTTTTGATCGATGTTCAAACGTACAGAATATTTGTTGAGTTTCTCATTAGACAGTAATCCTTGGTCACGGTTATACACCAATGAAGCGTATACATTTGTCTTGTCAGTTCCACCCTGGATGGAAAGTGAATATTTTTGAGTCGTAGCTCTATTATTCATAGCCTGATCTACCCAGTCTATCCATTTTCCTGCATTATAAGCATCTACATAATCCTGGTTACCACCGAAGAGGTCTGAAACGCTCGCTGGAGCTACGCCATTTTTATATTTATACGCCTCTGTATAATAATTAACCCATTCATCACCAGTCATGCCACTCTTGTACTCTGGAGAACCACTCCAACCATAGAAAGCATCAAAATTAACCTTTGTCTTGGAATTTTTCGCTCCACGCTTGGTTGTTATAATGATGACACCATTGGCACCTGCTGAACCATAGATAGCGGTAGATGAAGCATCCTTCAATACATCGATGCTCTCTATATCGTTAGGGCTTATGTCATCATAGCTTCCAGGCAGACCGTCGATAATAAACAAAGGACTGTTATCGCCATAGATAGAACGAGAACCGCGAAGCAGAATATTAACTCCGCCACCAACCTGACCACTGGATTTTGTAATATCAAGACCTGCGATTTTACCTTGCAAAGCCTCCATTACGTTGGAGGTAGGAGCGACTACTACATCTTCATTCTTAACGGATACTACAGAGCCTGTCAAGTCACGTTTTTTCTGTGTACCGTAACCTACAACAACCAACTCCTCAAGACCTATAGCATCAGGCTCCATCTTGATTCCCATATTTTGCTTGGCAGAAACAGTAAGAGTTTTATAACCAGTGTAACTGATTTCCAAGACTGTACCAGCAGGTACGTTTACAGAAAACTTGCCATCCATGTCAGTAATGGCACCGACACCACTACCTTTCTTTTTGATGGTTACACCAATCATCGGCTCACCAGTCTCATCAACAATAGTACCATTGATGGAGTTTGACTGCTGCACTACAGAAAGAGGTGTTTGAATACCTCCTTGAATTTTACCTGCCATCATAGTTGTTGGAGTCAACAAGATAGTAGAAACCAACATTACCTTAGAGGTAATTCCTGAGATAGCGCCAGGATTTTTCAATTTCTTCATAATTGATTCTTTTAGGTTTGTTTTTTATGTTTTAATCTAACTTCATAAATAGTCTGTTCCCAATCATCTGTGTCGTGATGTTAGTATACTGCTACAAACAAATAAGATTATCATAAAGACGAAAAGAATCCAAATATTGTAATCACCTTCATTGAGATTTGTTTTTTGTTGCCTGATAAATATTAAGTGTTCAATCTGATTGAACAGCCAATTTGATATTCCTCTATATGGTTCTATATCTATACGTTATATGCACATGTTTCTTGCACAACAGAAATGTTACAGACACGAAATAGGAGATATAAATAACTATGATAAGTGTTTTCTTCCTATTCGATATCGACTTCTGATGATGATTTTGTGTTTAACTTATACTATACTTGTGTTTGGAACTTGCTTTCTGTTACTAATTATGTTAAAATTGTGTTAATATTAAACTTGGCTTGTGTATGTATTAATATTTTTTATATATTTGCATCTCGAAAAATGGGAGGAGGATAGAATTAACCGGCCTTAGATACTGAAAAACGCATCTTTCGGTCATTTTATTAACTTAAATATTCAACAAAAGGAAAAATGATGTAGAATTGGTCCCACACCTCACGATAAGAGGCGATCACCAGCACTCCAGACTGCTTACGCCCTCATAAATTGTTAGCGCAAACACTCATACTCTGCTATAATGAGGCAAGAAACTTAAAACAACTACAATAATAATGCAATATGAAGAAAAACTTAAGTACGCGAATCAAGCGTAGTCTGTCGAGGATAAAGGCACTATATATTTTTATAACAGATGTCTATTTAAGTCTGGACAGTGAGTTTATTGTAAATTATATAGAATCTAAAAACATAGTAATTATGAGTGATAATAGAACAATTGAATTGCACGATAATGCAACGTATATTGAAAATTATGGTGATGGACCTAAGAAGAAGGAAGGAAAGGCGAAGGCAGAAGAGAATTTCCGTCCGCTGCCGGAATCTCTTGCTAATCCTCAGGGGTTAATGGTTCTCTCCAGTTTGGCGATACATGGCTTTCTTGATGAGCATTTCCAGCCTAAGGGACTCTCTGTAACTAAAACTGCAGTTCTCGCATTCCAGATTTCTACCAAACTCGGCATACAGAATGTATGGGTAGTGTTCGGTACCTTTTGGAATATTGACAAGGAGAATCTTCGCTCTGCCTATAATAAAGGGATGGACCAGCAACAGATGTCTGGATTTATCGGAGAAACTGCAAAATCGATAAATATTTGTTAGCTAGTCTGTTATATAACGTAAATAACGTTTCGCAAATTAATTCGTACCAGGTACGCGTACCAGGTACGTACCAGGTAGGTTTCAGCATCTTGTTGTACCTTTGCCCCCGGAATTCAGAACCGATATGGTCTGGGTTTCGGGGGCTTTTGTGTATAGGCACATCAACCGTTGTGGGAGCGCCCAACTGTTTTAAAAGGAATTTATAAGATGAAAGCAATGAAACCTTTTTATTTTGCTCATCCGCAGTACGGAAAACTGAGGGTGGTGGTGATTGACGGCAAAATCTATTACTGTCTGATGGACGTGAAGAACATCTTCAAGAAGTCGGTACAGAAACTCTATGAGACGATTGCTGACTCGGAGGGGGAACTGAAAAATCTGAACATCGTGATGATGAAGAATATGAAAATCAAGTATAACCTCTTCTTCGAGAACCAGGAAATGGGGAAGGAAGAAGCGGAGGCTGAGAACGTGAATGCGGATATCAACTTCTGCGATGAACAGCTGGTAAAGGACCTCGTTGACAAGGATGTTGCCGCCGAGAAAATTGCGGCAAAATGGGTAATAGGCTTCGTCAAGAGCAGACTGAATGATGCTGAGAATGCTTCGCTCTTCGAGGCGAACGGGGTCCAGGAGATTTCGGATAACTCGCTGATTCTTCCTATCAATGTAAGTTATGGTAGCGGGTATATCATGATTAACAGCGAAGTGTTCGATTAATTGAAAAATATGGAGGTAAAATGGAGATAGTACATGTAGTGGCAATTAATCCTTATCGTAAGGGAAATAAGGGGAAAGTTTTTTCTTACAATATCGATACTTATGATAAGGTCATCGGGTCGGAGGAAATCAAGAAGATGATTCAGCAGATTCGGGGTGAATTGCCGATTGACAGAGTGGATTTGAACGATGCGCAGGCGGTGAAGAAGGCGCAGGAAAGGCTCAAGAGCGAGCTGCCTTTCTTCTGTCCGCACTACGGCATGTTCAAGAATAATGTGCGCAGACAGGAGAATGCCTTGCCGGAAAGCTTTCTCTTCCAGACGATTATCGATGTGGATGATAAGGAGTATGTGGAGAAGGCGATTGAGAAGGCGCGCGAGCTGAACTGCTCTTCGGGGATATGGAACGGCTCGTTGCTGCATCTCTGCTATAGCGCTCGCAAAAAACTGCATATCGGGATTAGAATGCCGATTGGGATGACCATCGAGGAGACGCAGAAGGCGTATTGTGAGGCGCTGGGCGTGCCTTATGATGAAAGCTGCATCACACCTGAAAGGATGATTTTCCTGACGGATAAGGACTCGGAAATCTACCGGTCTAAAATGTGGTGTGCAGTGCTGCCGGAGAGCGAGATACAGGCTCGCAGACAAGCGTTCCTTAATCGTGGGCTTACCGTGGACGGCAAGATAGTTAATAGTTTACAGTTTACAGTTAATAGCAATAGTAATGACAACGTTCAAAACAATAGACTTTCGGGCAATCATGGCAATTATGCTGCTCCTGCTGGCACTGCTGTTCAGCCTGCCCAATCTGGTAATAGCAATCATGCTGATGATTCTCATCTCGGGAATCCTGGAGACAATTATGGCTCTAGTGAACTGGGAGCGGCCAGTGAGAAGAATCTGATAGCCTTTGATCTGTTTCAGGAATCAGCGGGACTGAAGGGGATGACGATTGATTCCGTAGGATCAAGACATTCCTCCCTGCTGGCTATCATGAGCGCAGGCGCTTCGAGGGTGATGAGCGAGGAGGAACTGATGAAGGTGGTGGCTGAGAAAATGCCGAGCTATTATCAGGAGCCGGATTGCCACCAACTTATCCATGATTTCTATGCGAAATATGGTGACAGTTCGAAACCTTTCTCGCGCGATGTAATCCGCATCAATGCCACCGCAGAACAGGCCAGCCGGCAAGTTAATAGGGCTGAGCAAGTTAATAGTTTACAGTTAACAGTTCAAAGTACCGAGGAGGATTATCCGGAACCGCCAGCGATGCCGGAGAAACTGCCGAAACTGGTGGAACTGCTGATATCTCGGACACCGGAGGTTTATAAGCCGGCTGTGGCGCATGCTATCTTCCCTCCGTTGGCTACGCATCTCTGGCAGACGAGCTTCCGATACATTGATAATGTAGTACATGAGGCTACATTGTCTACGTGTTTGCTTGCCGGTACGGGTGCAGGTAAATCATCTGTAAACAAGCCGATTAACTATATTATGGAGGATATCCGAAAACGGGATGCCGAGAATCTGAAACGTGAGAAGGAATGGAAGGAGGAGATGATACGCAAGGGTGCCAATAAGGACAAACGCAAGCGACCGGACAACCTCGTTATCCAGGAGATTGATGCTGATATGACCAATCCGGCATTCGTGATGCGTACCGCTGAAGCACAGGGACGATTTCTTTACACTTCGCTCAATGAGCTGGATCAGTTTGATGCTCTGAAGGGTACCGGAAACCAGCATTTCCGTATCATGTGTCTTGCCTCAGATAGCGACAACCAGTACGGCCAGACTCGCGTGGGCATATCGAGCGTTACGGAGCGTGTAACCATCCGATTCAACTGGAACGCATCTACCACTATCCAGAAAGGACAGCGTTACTTCTCAAAAGTTTTGACAGATGGTCCGATAAGCCGTATCAATTTCTGTACCATTCCGGAGCGTGAAATCGGTGATGAAATGCCTGTTTACGGCGATTACAATGATGCTTACCGTGAGGCGCTGAAGCCTTATATCGAGAATCTGAACAACGCCAGGGGACTGATTGACTGTCCTGAGGCGTTCCAGCTTGCCCTTAAACTGAAGGATGAGAATGCTGAGTTCTCGCGCTTGTCGCAGGATAGGGTTTACGAGAACCTTTCTTTCCGTGCCAACGTCATCGCCTACCTGAAGGCGTGTGTGCTGTATGTGGCGAACGGTTGCAAATGGGAGCCGGAGATTGACGAGTTCATCCGCTGGAGCGAGCGTTACGACCTCTACTGTAAGATGCGTTTCTTCGGTGATGCCATCAAGAGGGCGAATGATACAGGCGAGAAGTCGAGCAAGCGAGGACCTTCCAACATGCTGATGCAGTTGCCGGATGAGTTTACTTACCAGCAGGTGATAGACTTGCGTGTAGCAAACGGGATGAGTCAGAAAGGTACTTCCAAGATGTTGGGAAACTGGAAGGATCGCCATTACATCAGGGCTAAGGAGAACGACTCAGTTCCTCAATTCCTCAGTTCCTCAGTTTTTATTAAACTTAAATTCCGAAAGGAGAATTCATAGCGTATGGAAATAGTAGTAAAAAGAATAGCAAAAAAGAAGACTTATACGATAGGTCATCTTTATATCCTGAACGATAAGGATGTGAAACGTACCTGGCGTTCGGGGGTAAAAATAGGCGACAAGCGTATCTTTGAGCACAGCTTCGATAAGGCGAAGTTGGACAAGGAACATTACTTCTGTGATACCTTGGAACCTACGTGGAGAAACCTCCTGGGTATCGAACTGAAACCGGAAGAAGAGGATGGAAGATACAGCAGGGTATCGGGTAAGAAAGCCCGCAAGATACCGGGTCATACGGCGATACCAGAGGGCTCGTATCCTGTTGTTATCTCGAAATCGCCAAGGTTCAAGAAGTGGCTTCCGCTGGTGCAGGGTGTTCCTGATTTTGAGGGCATCCGCATTCATGCCGGTAATTATCCTGATGATACGCAGGGCTGCATTCTGGTAGGTGAAAATAAATTACAAGGTGCCGTCTTTAATTCCCGCATCTGGTTGCATCGGCTCATGAATGCCATTACCGCAGCAAGGGAACGGGAGGAGAGCGTTTGGATTACCGTTTTGTAATGTTGAATGTTGAGTGTTGAATGTTGAATTTTTAGTGATTAATTTTTAAAAACAAATTATTATGGTAAAGTCAGTTAATACAAATAAAGTAGAAAAGGATAAGAAGGCAGCAGCTGCTGTCGTATTTGAAAACCCTGAATTCGGTAAGATTCGTACCTTGACCGATGAAAACGGAGAACCTTTGTTCTGTGCAAAGGATGTCTGTGATGTGCTGGGATATAAAAGAGCAAGATGCGCTGTAGCTCAGCTAGTTAACCCACTTGACGCTGTAAAACACAGCGTCAAGGTATCGGGAAGCCTTCGTAAGGATGGAACCCCATCTAAACGACTCCAAAAGATGATCTTCGTTAACGAGAGCGGATTCTATGCTTTGGTGCTCGGCTCTAAGCTTTCTACTGCTGTAAAGTTCAAGAACTGGGTTACGGCTGATGTGCTGCCGCAGATTCGCAAGACGGGTGGTTATATCCCGGTTCAGCAGGGCGAGAGCGATGAGGAGACAATCCGACATGCGGAAGAAATCCTCCGTGCTACGCTCAAGGAGAAGGAGAATCTGCTGAAGAAACAGCGTCTGCAGATTGAACAGCAGAAGAAGCTTATCGGCGAACAGGATACAGAAATCCGACGTCTGAATGGAGTTGTGGATGAACAGGTGCTTCGCATCGCTAAGAATGGTGATAACATCATCCAGTTGGAGAATCAGGTGGGTAATCTTCTGCCTAAAGCGCTCTACAGCGATAACGTGCTCGATTCTGTTTCCTGCTTCACCACCACGCAGATTGCGAAGGAACTCGGTATCACAGCCCAGGAACTGAACCGCTCGCTCTGTGCCCTGCATATCCAGTATTACCAGTGCGGTCAGTATCTCCTCTATGCCGATTACGCCCACATGGGCTTGGCGAAGAGCCGTACCCGCTACAGCGCCTTTCTCGACCCGAAGAGCGATGGCAGACTGGAGAAGATGGGCAGAGCCTACACCCATACCTATCTCGTATGGACCGAGCGAGGAAGAAAGTTCATCCACGACCTCGCTCAGCGATACTGGGAACTCATTGAAAAGTAAAAAGGCTTTTAAAGGTAAAAGGGTAAAAAAGTAAAAAGGTAAAAAGAGGCTTTTAAAGGTAAAAAGGTAAAAAAGTAAAAAGGTAAAAAGAGGCTTTTAAAGGTAAAAGGGTAAAAAGGTAAAAAAGTAAAAAGAACCTTAACCCTTTATAACCCTATTCCCTCGTAAATTTATATAGCCCCTGGTGTTTTTGCATCAGGGGCTTTTAACTTTATGGGGACCAGCGATGGAATCGCTGGGAACGGGGACGAACGGGGGGTAGGCCTTTTTTACTTTTTTACCTTTTTACCTTTTTACTTTTTTACCTTTTTACTTTTTTACCTTTTAAAAGCTAACACCGAAATTGAGCTGGAGGGCTCCATTGTGGGATTTGTCGAAACTGTCGTGGCAGATGTTGGCAAGACCGATGTCGTAGGTGAGATCAGCATAGAACATGTCGTAGCCGATGCCGCAGCCGATGCGGATACCACCATCGCAGCGGCGGAAGTTTGCATCCTTGAATGAACTCTCTGCTTCACGCGCGGCAAAGTTCTTGATCTTGCCTCCTACACCAACGGCAAAATAGCCGCCTACCTG
>ERZ1026874.1091-NODE-1091-length-14985-cov-22.853717_pt1 | contig 14985 bp, 8 predicted proteins | sample MGYA00380167_ERZ1026874 | MGnify/ENA primary metagenome ERZ1026874 (study PRJEB33269, sample SAMEA4719803) | human gut metagenome | biome: human-associated habitat; feature: organic feature; material: feces | place: Cameroon | collected 2013-10 ...
CATAAGCACGTACATCCTGTGCATTGAGTTCCTCGCAAACCTTCTGTGCATAGTCATTGAACTTGTCTGAGATAGGCAAGATAGCCACCTGGTCGGGAGTCAACCACAAGGGGAAGTGACCCGCTGTGTGCTCAATAAGCACTGCCACAAAGCGTTCCATAGAACCGAAGGGAGCACGGTGAATCATTACAGGACGATGCTTTTGGTTATCGGCACCTGTATATTCGAGTTCAAAGCGTTCGGGCAAGTTATAGTCTACCTGAATAGTACCCAACTGCCAACGACGTCCAAGTGCATCTTTCACCATAAAGTCGAGTTTAGGACCATAGAACGCAGCTTCGCCATATTCAATATGTGCAGGTAATCCCTTCTCCTCGCAAGCCTCAATAATAGCTTGTTCTGCACGTTCCCAATTCTCTTCAGAACCAATGTACTTGTCGCGATTTACCTTATCGCGGAGTGAAATCTGAGCTTCGAATTTATCAAACTTCAATGCCTTGAAGATGATCATAATGATATCCATTACACGAAGGAATTCATCCTTTACCTGTTCTGGAGCACAGAAGATGTGAGCATCATCTTGAGTAAAGCCACGCACACGAGTCAATCCGTGAAGTTCACCACTCTGTTCGTAACGATAAACAGTACCAAATTCTGCACAACGGAAGGGGAGTTCTTTATAAGAACGGGGTTTCCATGCAAAGATGGCACAGTGGTGGGGGCAGTTCATTGGTTTAAGCATATACTCTTCGCCCTCTTCAGGAGTGTGGATAGGTTGGAACGAGTCCTTACCATATTTAGCATAGTGTCCTGAAGTAACGTAAAGATTCTTCGAACCAATGTGCGGTGTCATTACCTGCTGATAGCCATAACGCTTCTGAATTTTCTTCAAGAAATCTTCCAAACGGAGACGGAGTGCAGTACCCTTAGGCAACCACATAGGCAAGCCCTTACCTACGAGGTCAGAGAACATAAAGAGCTCCATTTCCTTACCTATTTTGCGGTGATCGCGACGCTTAGCCTCTTCAAGCATCTGCAAATATTCATCGAGCAATTTCTTCTTGGGGAAGCTAATACCATATACACGAGTCATCATGGGGCGCTTCTCATCACCACGCCAATAAGCCGAGCTTACAGCAGTTACCTTCACAGCTTTAATGGGAGCTGTTGAAAGCAAATGCGGACCACGACAAAGGTCTGTATAATCGCCTTGTGTATAAGTAGTGATGTTGCCATCTTCGAGTTCTTCAATGAGCTCGTTCTTATAAGTCTGACCACGTTCTGCAAAGAACTTCAGGGCGTCTTCCTTTGAGATATCCTTGCGTACAAGAGCTTCTTTCTTTTGTGCAAGCTCTTGCATTTTCTTTTCGATTTTCGGAAAATCGCTTTCGCCAATAACCACACCTTCGGGAGGCATTACATCGTAATAGAAGCCATTTTCAATAGCAGGACCAATACCAAACTGAGTGCCTGGCCAAAGTTGTTGCATTGCTTCTGCCATAAGGTGAGCAGAGGTGTGCCAAAAAGCATGTTTACCCTCAGCGTCATCCCATTTATAAAGGTTTATCGTAGCATCTTCATGGATAGGACGGTTCAACTCAACAGTTTCACCGTTCACACCACAAGCTATAACATCTTGTGCCAAACGCTGAGAGATGCTTTCAGCTATTTCAAGACCAGTAACACCATTTTCGTACTCGCGCACTGATCCATCAGGAAAAGTTATTTTTACCATGACAAATTGGTTTTATTTTCTAAATTGCGGACAAAGTTAGTGCAAACCGAGCACAATACAAAATAAAAAGACAAAGGATTTTTATTTTTATTGTCGAGGTGCAGCCTAACTTGGTAAAACAGAGTTAGTGCAAACCGAGCACAATACAAAATAAAGAGACAAAGGATTTTTATTTTTATTGTTGAGGTACAGCCTAACTTGGTAAAACAAAGTTAGTGCAAACCGAGCACAATACAAAATAAAAGACCAAAGGATTTTTATTTTTATTGTTGAGGTACAGCCTAATTTCGTGAAACAAAATTGGTACGAACTGAGGAGGGACAAAACAAAAAGAAGTTTTTTTTAATTCTTTGTGTAATGACATTCAAAGCACCTAAAATTACAAGAAGCTATTTAATATTAAGTATAATTTAAGGGTGATTCTAAAAATTCTGGAATACCTCAAATCTGCAACTATAAGGAATCTAGTATACTTATTTACGCCTTATCACCAAACAATAAATTCAATTGTTGATCAAAATCGCTCATAATCTCACGGTCTTGAATCACACGGAACTTGTCATATTCGATGAGAGCCTTTGTTATAGCTTCATTGTGAGTTACACGTCCTGCATCAGACAACATAGGGCGATTATTTAAATCCAGATAGCGTTTTAAGAGACTTGCCCAATCAGCCATAGTCATCAGAACATGATCTTCAGCTCTTTGCTCAGCAATATCAATAAAAGCATTACTTAAGCGGTTAAGCGATTCTACTTCTTTTTCACTTAAGTAGTTTTTTGCTACTGTAACATCAGACTTAACAACTCGACCATCAGGAGCATTTTTCCAAGAAGTTAATCCCATGTGAGGACGTTCTGCATCTGCACGATCATAGATAATTTCTGCAGCTGTTTGTTGAGTAACAGCATAGTGCATCATGTTTTGTACAGTTTTAAAGAATAAGTGAGTTTCTTCAGAGTCCTTATCATAGTCGGAACTACACTCACTATATATATCAGTTATCTTCTGATAATAACGACGTTCGCTGATTCGTATCTCACGAATGCGATCAAGCAAATCATCAAAATAGTCTGCTCCAAAAATATTCTTACCTTTCAGACGATCGTCATCAAGCACAAACCCTTTAATGAGATACTCTTTCAGTATTTGTGTCGCCCAAATACGAAACTGGGTTGCCTCATAACTATTCACACGATAGCCCACTGCGATAACAACATCTAGGTTATACATCATCACCTCACCAGACCATTTGTCCGAAGTTTTTTTAATTTTTCTAATTGCATCGGACAAATGGATTTCTCCACTTTCTTCTATTTGATTGAGATGATAATTTATTGTTGGTACAGTCACCCCAAATAACTCAGCCATTCTTTGCTGAGAAAGCCAGAAGGTATTCGTATCAAAAAGAACTTGAACCTGCACATTTCCACGTCTACCTTTATACATAAGTATGGATGCCTCCATACTTCGTGCCACAACATCTGGTGCCAGGGTTGCACTGAAATACTGTTGTGCAACCTTAACCATTTCCTTCCTCTTATCGGCATTCATTACAACAGCTATGCAAGCAGCACGTGAAAGCCGAATACTAGTTACTTCTCTTACAGCACCACTACCTAATTCTGCCATCTCTGTAATCTCTATAAAGTGATCACCAAGATGGTAGCCTTTCTGCGAAATCCAAGCCTGTGCTTTAGCTATGACGCGTTCAAAATTCCAATACTTGCCATACCCCATCACTCGCGCTAACTTACGCGAGTTCCACCATTCTTTGCCATCAGCATCCACTTCACAAAGCTGATCAAATGGTGACTGAAGTTCTGGTACATTTTGTATAATATCAGTCATATTCCTATAAGTTTATTATTGTGATATGATATCTATTACCACTACTAATCATTGATTACTCCTCACAATCTCCTTCTTGGACTAACGAGCGAAACTCAAAGACTAGCTCTGATGCTGGGATATTGCATTCCTCGAACATTCCATGCAAAATGCTTATCTTAGTAGCTGTACTATTATCAGTCTACACATAAACACCAGGTGCTAGTTCGTGTCTCCAATCTTCAGGCCTATTTAAAACATTATATATGTTTTCGCCATTAGCTAAAATTTTGACTTGAAAATGCAACTTTTACATTCAAGGTTCAGTTTCCATCTTAAATGCAAGCTTTCCAAATTCTTTATGTACCCAAGTAATGTATTGCGTATTTTGACGAAGAGTTATCCTCGTTGCTAATGCCGAATTCCTGTTTCAGTTTTTCTTTATTTATCAACATCATTCAGTTATCTTTGTTTTACCAGAAACAAGAACTCCCATGTACAAAGTACTCGACAAAATTACTATATTTTTTTTAATCACTCCACATCTCAACCGAAAAACGTGGTTCACCCGACAAAACCCATGTTTTGGATTTTGTCGGGTGAACCTTTAATTTCTAAAATCTGATAATCACTTTACACACTCTTGCATATTCTCTATAAAAATACAAACACGAGAATGCACAAACCAATCTATCAGAATTATTAGAACAGACTTTGAAGAACATTCGAATTTTATTTCTCAATAAACTTCACAATCCACTCCCCTACTTCTTTGGTACCATAATGCGGAGCACCTGGTACTTGAATTTCGGGAGTACGCACATTGGCATCAAGACTGGCATCAACGGCTTGACGAATAAGTTTACCTTCGTCGATAAGACCAAAGTGCTCAAAGAGCATGGCTACAGAAAGAATTTGTGCCAATGGGTTCGCAATATTCTGTCCTGCTGCTTGTGGCCATGAACCATGAATAGGTTCGAACACAGGCGTGCTTGCACCTGTAGAAGCAGAAGGTAAAAGTCCCATAGACCCCGTGATGCACGAACCTTCGTCGGTAAGAATATCGCCAAAAGTATTTTCGGTTACAAGCACATCAAAGAAGGTCGGCTCTTGAATCATACGCATGGCAGCATTGTCCACATACATAAAATCGGTTTGCACCTCGGGATGTTGTGCAGCCATTTCTTGCGCCACTTTACGCCACAAACGTGACGACGCAAGCACATTGGCCTTATCTACCACAGTAAGGTGACCACGACGTCGGGCTGCATACTGATAAGCCACTTCAAGGATACGCTCTACCTCTTCGCGCGAATAAGCATTAGTATCATAAGCATAATCATCTCCCTCTTGCTTTTTACCAAAATACATGCCTCCCGTGAGTTCACGTATGCACACAAAGTCGGCACCTTTTACCAATTCGGCTCTAAGGGGCGACTTATGAAGCAAGCAACTAAAGGTTTGCACAGGACGTATATTGGCAAAGAGCCCGAGTTGCTGACGCATGGCAAGTAATCCTTGTTCGGGACGCACCTTAGCGTTGGGATTGTTATCGTATTTAGGATCGCCTACTGCCGAGAAAAGTACTGCATCGGCAGCTTTACACACCTCGAGTGTTTCAGGCGGAAAAGGATTGCCCACTGCGTCAATCGCAGCAGCACCCACTAAGGCTGGAGTTAACGATAGTTCGTGACCAAACTTATCACATACGGCAGTAAGCACGGCTACGCCTTGAGCCGAAATTTCAGGACCGATGCCATCACCGGCAAGTACAGCTATGTTGAGTTTCATACGCTTCTATTTTATCTTTATTTGCTACTAAAAAATCAATGTCGTCAAGTCCACGTTCAAGGCAATATTTTTTATAACCATTGATGTCAAAATGCTCTGTTTGATTTGTGGCAATATTAGTCACCGTTTGATTGGGCAAATCTACACGCACTTGAGTATGAGGGTCTTGCGCTATGCTCTTGAAGAGCTGTTGCAAAAACTCCTCACTTACCACTACGGGCAACACAAAGTTGTTAAGTTCGTTTTGTTTATGTATATCGGCAAAAAATGAGCTAATTACCACACGGAAGCCATAACCAGCTATTGCCCATGCAGCATGTTCACGACTTGAACCGCATCCAAAGTTTTTGCCTGCTACAAGTATTTCGCCACTATAAGTAGGGTCATTAAGCACAAAATCTTTAGGTGTGCCATCGGCATTGTATCGCCAATCACGAAACAGATTTTCGCCAAATCCTTCTTTATCAGTCGCCTTTAAAAAACGAGCTGGAATGATTTGATCGGTATCGACATTCTCAAGCGGAAGAGGTACGCAAGCAGATTGTATGATTGAAAACTGATATCTCATTGAATTTTGAAATTAGGAAAGTTAGACAACCCTTTATAACCCCAAAAACTTTTATAAATCTCTTGGGTCGCAAATTTCTCCCATCACAGCTGCTGCAGCTGCTACTAGTGGAGAAGCCAAACAAGTGCGAGCACCCGGACCTTGACGTCCTTCGAAATTACGGTTTGAGGTTGACACACAAAGTTTGCCTGAGGGTATTTTGTCATCGTTCATAGCCAAACAAGCAGAACAGCCAGGTTGACGAATTTCAAAACCTGCATCATGCAACACTTTGTCTATTCCTTCTGCTTCAATTTGACGCATTACGCGCCATGACCCAGGCACAAGCCAAGCTGTTACATGAGGTGCTTTATGACGTCCTTTTGCAACCGAAGCAAAAGCACGGAAGTCTTCAATGCGCCCATTGGTACAAGCCCCCAAAAATACGTAGTCTACGTGTTTGCCTATCATCTTTTCGCCTTCAGCGAACTGCATATATGCCAAAGCCTTACGGTCTGAATCATTCTGTGCTGCAGGAATCGTTTGCGTAATGCCTATACCCATACCCGGATTGGTGCCATAGGTTATCATCGGTTCTATATCGGCTGCATCAAACGTTACTTCTTTGTCAAACACAGCGTCCTCATCGCTCTTTAGCTTTCGCCATTCCTCCACAGCCTTTGTCCATGCCTCACCCTTTGGCGCATAGGGTTTATCTTTAATATAGGCAAAGGTCACATCATCGGGTGCCACTAAACCTCCACGAGCACCCATTTCAATCGATAAGTTACACAATGTGAGTCGTCCCTCCATTGAGAGCGAACGTATTGCAGAACCTGCATACTCCACAAAATAGCCTGTAGCCCCACTTGTAGAGAGTTTACTCATCAAGTATAAAGCCACGTCTTTTGCCGTCACCCCTTTGCCCAATGTACCTTCTACATTGATGCGCATGGCACGTGGTTTAGCTTGCAAAATACATTGCGAAGCCATCACCATCTCCACTTCTGAGGTACCAATACCAAAGGCTATAGCCCCCATAGCTCCGTGTGTTGAAGTATGCGAGTCACCACAAACAATGGTCATACCAGGCAACGAAAGTCCTTGTTCGGGACCAACCACATGGATTATCCCGTTATTGGGATGCATCATTCCCCAATAACTCAGTCCAAAATCGTGCGCATTCTGTGTGAGCGTATCCACTTGTTTGCGCGACACGGGGTCGGCAATGGGTTTATCTTGATCGTGTGTAGGAGTGTTATGGTCGGGCATACAAAATATTTGCTGCGGACGAAAACACTTTAAACCGCGCTGACGCAATCCTGCAAATGCTTGCGGACTAGTTACCTCATGGGCATAAAGGCGGTCTATATATAATTGGTCGGGACCATCTGCCACATGCTGCACCACATGGGCATCCCATATTTTTGAGAAGAGAGTGGCCATCTGAATTAAGTATTAAGTGTTAAGTATTAAGTATTACATGCTATTGCATTATCAAAGTAAGAAGTATTACAAAAAATGCGCAAGTCACAATTACTTAATGCTTAAAATTATTTATTGCATCAATATAAGCCTCAACACTGGCAGTAACAATGTCGGTGTTGGCACCAAAACCATAATATACCGCACCATCATATTCTACCTGCATGTGAACCTTGCCCACATCGTCAGAACCCTTATTGATGGCTTGAATGGTAAATTCTTTCAGCACCATTTTGCGCTTAATAATATCCTTCACCGCATTGATAGCAGCGTCAACAGGACCATTACCTTCAGCAGCAGCACGGAACTTTTCGCCAGCAATGTCAAGCACGATGGCAGCTACAGGACGCACTCCATGTCCACTTGTCACTTGCAAATAATCGAGTTTAATGCTATGTGAGGCAGCACGTTCTGCACCTGCGAGCACCAAAATATCGTCATCCGTTACCTCCTTCTTTTTATCTGCCAAAGCCAAAAAGCGTTGATAAATATCGTTGAGTTTTTCCTCACTCACTTCTACGCCCAACACATCAAGTCGATGCTTCAAAGCAGCATGTCCCGAACGAGCTGTGAGGATAATAGAATTATCGTCAATGCCCACATCCTTAGGATTGATAATTTCGTAGGTTTCTACATTTTTAAGCACACCATCTTGATGAATACCACTTGAATGGGCAAAAGCATTACGTCCCACAATAGCCTTATTCGCTTGTACGGGCATATTCATCAGCGAACTTACCATCCGCGAGGTAGCAGCAATCTTTTGTGTATTAATGTTCGTTTGGATGTCAAGGTGGTGACACTTCAAAATCATAGCAATTTCTTCTTCTGCTGTGTTACCCGCGCGTTCACCAATACCATTAATGGTCACCTCCACTTGTCGTGCACCATTCAGCACACCCTCAAGTGTACAAGCAGTAGCCATACCCAAGTCATTGTGACAGTGGGTTGAAAGAATCGCATTATGCACACCGTCCACATGCTCCATCAAGTATTTAATTTTATTGCCATACTCATGGGGCAAGCAATATCCTGTAGTGTCAGGAATATTCACTACCGTAGCACCAGCCTTAATCACAGCTTCTACCACACGTGCCAAATACTCGTTGTCAGTACGTCCTGCATCTTCTGCATAAAACTCTACATCCTCCACATAGCGTTTAGCATACTTCACGGCAGCTACTGCACGCTCAATAATTTCTTCGCGGTTCGAGTTAAATTTATATTTAATGTGACTATCGCTCGTACCAATACCTGTATGTATGCGTTTACGTTTGGCATATTTCAAAGCCTCAGCAGCACAGTCAATGTCTTTTTCTACAGCACGTGTCAGTGCGCAGATAGTGGGCCATGTCACAGCCTTCGAAATTTCTATTACCGAATTAAAATCTCCCGGACTCGAAATGGGGAATCCTGCTTCAATCACGTCCACTCCGAGTTGTTCAAGTTGTTTTGCCACTTGAATTTTCTCTACCGTGTTAAGTTGGCAACCTGGTACCTGCTCTCCATCACGAAGTGTAGTGTCGAATATGTAAAGTCTGTCGCTCATATTATGATTTTTGTGTTTATGATATTACTTATGAATTAATCACTATCATCTAAAAACCAAGAACCTCACCCTTGCAATTTGAATGCAGGAGTGAGGTCCTTTTTCGTTTTGTATGATGTGTGTGCAGTATTGCACTATATAGCACCATGACATCACGCCGTGGATTACATCCACAACTCTCACTCCCGCGTACCCCATGTACGCAAGCGCAACAAATTGCTAAGTCGGAAGTAAGAAGTATATGCCATCATGTTATTTTCTTTTTGTGTGGGCAAAGTTATAAATAAATTACAAAATGCAAACATTTTATGCAGAAAAAATAGAAATATATTTTCTTTTTATGCACTTTGCTTATATTTTGCTCTTTTTATTAAACTTTAAGCACGTGTTTTTACGTAAAACACCCTTACACAAAATGGCTTTACACCCCACGGTTAAAAACCATAAGGATTCATGCGCTTGTAGCGCTCTTTCATTTCATTTTCCACATTTGCATATTCGCCGTCTACCGCCTTTGCCAATTCTGGTTCCAGTTCGAGTGAGCGTTTCAAATCCTCGGCAGCACCAGCCACATCCTTCAAGTGGTTTTTCACACCTCCACGCGCTTTATAGGCAGCAGCAAATTTAGGTTGCATATTAATAGCCTCGTCATACACAGCAAGTGCCTTGTCCCATTGTGCCGTTTGTTCATAAAGGCTACCCAGTTTCAATACAGCTTCTCTGCTAAACGGATTCAGTGCCTGCACTGCTTTAAGGTCAACCACCGCCTCGTCTGTTTTTCCCAAAGCCGCAAAAGCCTCGGCACGCAACAAATGATAGCTCTCGTTTTCTGCATCAATGTCCACAAGGGTTTCAGCATCTACCAACACCTCGTTCCACTGTCCCATTTGCTTCAACACATCCGCTCTCAACAGCAACGCATGCTGATATTTAGGTTCCTTAGCCAAACACTGCGTGAGGTGTGCTATTGCCATAAAGTCCTCATGCAAACCATGTTCTGCCTCAGCAAGCAAATAGAGAGCACGGGGTTCTGCCTCATGTTGCTGCAAAATGTGTTCGCAAGTGGCACGCTCATCCGCATAAGCCTGTGTCTTACCTTGCGCTTGTGCCAACAACAAACATATTTCTAGGCTATCACCCTCTGCATTTTTCACCATTTCTTGCAACAGTGGGAGGGCTTTTTCGTTATTTTCTGTGTGTAAATACACCTCAGCCAACAGCCCTACGGTGCGCAACTCATGTTTAAGTTCTAAAGCTGCCGTCAAACATTTCTCGGCATACTGAAACTCACCCATTTGCATGGCACGCACGCCATCGTCACACAAAATGTCATATTGATTTTCGGGCGACTTATTTCCGCCACCAAATATAGATGAAAAAATTCCCATATACGTATTTTTTTAATGAAGTCGTCTAAACTTTTATGAAGTTCAAGATTTGCCTTTATTTTTGAAGCGATTTGGGGCATTGAAGAGGGAGTGTAGCGAGCTACACGACCGATGAAAGGTCAAAAAGCGGTCAAAAAGAAAGGTAAAGATTGAATTTAGAAGAGATAAAAGTTTAAATCTAATCTTCGTCAGAAAAGTTTAGACGACTTCTTTATCACTTAGGTGGGCGAAGTTACAACTTTTCGTTTTCATACCCAAAAAAACAAGTCGCATATCGCATTTCCCCTCAAAAAAAGCCTCACATCGCCTCCCCCCCCTTTAGGCAAAATAATTGCCGTGCAGAAGAAGTTCCTTCCGCACGGCAACTATATAAATTACAAACTATAAATTAGCCATAGATAACCTTACCGTTCTCGTCCTCATAAGGCTTCATATCCTTAGCATATTGGTTCATGGCACGAAGGCTCATACCCATTGACGAGAAACCACCATCGTGGAAGAGGTTCTGCATGGTTACCTTACGAGTAAAGTCAGAGAACATTACCACGCAATAGTCAGCGCAGTCCTCAGCATTTGCATTGCCAAGGGGCGACATTTTGTCGGCAAAATCCATCATGTTGTCAATCTCCTTAATACCCTTACCTGCAGTAGTTGCTGTAGGGCTCTGCGAGATTGTGTTAATACGCACATTCTTTTCGCGACCATAGATATAGCCAAACGAACGTGCAATGCTCTCGAGCATGCTCTTAGCATCAGCCATATCGCTATAACCATAGAAAGTACGCTGCGAAGCCACATAAGTCAATGCAACTACCGAACCATATTCAGCAATCGCATCAAGCTTCTTGGCACTCTGCAACATCTTATGGAATGAGATTGCCGAGATATCAAGTGTCTTCTGCAAGTAACCATAATCCAAGTCATCGTATGTGCGGTGCTTGCGCACGTTGGGGCTCATACCAATAGAGTGGAGCACGAAATCGATTTTACCACCAAGCACCTCCATGCTCTTTTCGAACACGTTAGTAAGGTCGTCTGTATTCGTAGCGTCAGCTGGGATTACAGTAGCACCGATTTTTTCGGCAAGTTTATCAAGTGTACCCATGCGCAATGCCATCGGCGTATTGCTGAGTGTGATTTGTGCGCCTTCTGCAGCAGCCTTTTCAGCCACCTTCCAGGCGATAGAGTCTTCGTTGAGCGCGCCAAAAATAATACCGCGCTTGCCTTTCAGTAAGTTGTGAGTCATATTTTTTTATTCTCTTGTAAAGATGCGCCCCTACCCAACCACACATTATATGTAGCAAGCATAAAACACTGCAATATTCATAGGTATGAAACCACAGAAAAGCGCTAATCTTTTCAAATTTCGTGCGCAAAATTACATATTTTGTGCAAAACAAGCAACTTTAAGCACAATTTTCTCTCGCTAATCCCCCAAATATTACGTTTTATGTTCTACAACATAATCTCACACATCCACAATCGCTAAGAAAAAGCATACCTTTGCAAAAGATTTTTACCAAAGAAAAACTGGGGTAGTTCATCCCACTTCCCTTCACTCTTTAAAAAACAAACATGAAACCTATACTCTACACCCTTTTACTCACAGCTGCATGCAGCATGCCTATGCTCCCTGTCCACGCCAAAGTAGGCGACGTGCTCCCCATTCCTCACATTGTCAATACCCCCACAGGCGCAGCCCCATTTCAGCTAAACCGTGAACTCACACTCACCGATGCCACGCAATGTGCCTTGCTACAAGACTTTCTCACCACGCACGGCTGCACGCTTAAAGAAGGCGCAACAGCCCAGGTACGTGTGCAGTTAGTTGAAAGCATTGCGGCTGCCCACGACTACCCATTATCCGCCTTCGACAACGAGGCATACCAACTCCAAGTTAGCGAAAACGAAATTCTCATAACCGCCGTAACACCCACGGGTGTAATTCGTGCCACCCAAACCCTCGTACAACTTGCCGAAGGCTACGACACAGCAGGTCAAACTGCCCAAATCGAGGCTGTCAACATCACCGACTGGCCCGCATTTAAAGTGCGTGGATGGATGCAAGACGTAGGTCGTTCGTTTCTCTCTATCGATGAGTTGAAAAAAGAAATCGAACTACTTTCACGTTTCAAGGTCAACGTCTTTCATTGGCACCTCACCGAAAAACTTGCTTGGCGATTCGAGGTAAAGGCATACCCTGCCCTCACCCAAGCCGAAAACATGATTCGCTATAAAGGGCAATACTACACCCAACAACAATGCCGCGAACTCGAAGCTTATGCTGCCCAACGTGGTGTTACCATCATCCCCGAAATCGACATGCCTGGTCATAGCGACGTCTTTACCAAAACCATGGGCTTCGACATGCAAAGCACCCAAGGCCGTGCTGCCCTTAAAGTCATTCTAAAAGAGGTTGCCACCACCTTCCCCAAAGCTCCTTACATCCACATTGGTGGCGATGAAGTTGCCTTGCAAGAGGGGTTCCTCGAGGAGATGGCATCCTTTGTGCGCAACGACATTGGTCGCAAGGTCGTGGTGTGGAATCCGTTAATGAATAAGGGTGTAAACAAGAATATGGCAGATATGACTCAAATGTGGTCTACCCGAGGCAACAAAATTGCAGGATTGCCCAACATCGACTGCCGCTACAACTACACCAACCACTTCGATGTGTATGCCGACCTTGTAGGCATCTATAAAAGCAACATCTACTATACCGACAAAGGCAATAGCGAAGTAGTAGGAACCATCTCGGCAGCATGGAACGATACCAAAACAGCTACCGAGAAAGACATCATCTGTCAAAACAATCAATACGCTAATATCATAGCCTCTGCCTCTCGCGCATGGCAAGGAGGAGGCAAACGCTACATCGAAGTGGGCGGAACCACATTGCCCAATACAGGCGAAGAGTTCGACGATTTTGCTAATTTCGAAAAACGCTTTCTCTTCCACAAAGCCCACTCGCTCAAAGACCAGCCCATCCCCTACGTTAAACAAACCAATGTGCATTGGCGCATCACCGACCCATTCCCTAATAACGGAGATCCCACTAAGGTCTTTCCCCCCGAAACTTGCACCGATACCCTGCTGCCCACTCACTACACCTACCAAAACACCTATTATGGCACACGCTTTGCCACGGGGGCGGGCATTTATCTTCGCCACATTTGGCATTCTACTGTGCCCTCTTTCTTTAGCAACCCGAGCAATGGTCAAACTGCCTATGCTTGGACTTATGTCTACTCGCCTAAAGCACAAGATGTGGGTGCGCAAATCGAATTCTACACTTACAGCCGTTCAGGCAACGAAAAAGGGCCTAAATCAGGTCAATGGGATCGTCGCGGTTCACGCATTTGGCTCAATGACCAAGAAATCCCTGCCCCCACATGGCAACAACCCGAAAAAGATATTAAGCAAGACGATGCCGAAATTGGTTTAACCAACGAAAACATTACCGCCCGTGAACCTGTAGCCCTCCACCTTAAACAAGGTTGGAACAAGGTGTTCATCAAACTTCCCCATGCTAACAATGGGGGCACCGCTCGCGACAAATGGCAGTTTACCTTCGTCATCACCGATACTGAGGGCAAAAATGCTGTAGACGGACTGATTTATTCGCCCGATAAAAGTGCCACCGACAGCATTCCCGAAGACGATAATCTACCTAAACTGAGCAATGCTAAAGAAACTTTTTGGTATGAGTTTAACACCCCAAAGCGCAATAGTCTATACCCCACATCAATGGGTGTGGATAAAGCCATAATTGGTAAGGCTAACTCAACCCAAGCGTCACAGTGGAAGTTTCAGAGCCGTACTGATGGTACGTTCGACATCATCAACCGCGCCGACCTCACCTATGTCTCGCCAAACTCTGCCCATAACACTGCACTCAAAACTGTAGCCAATCAACCCTCTACAGGTTGGCAGTTCAAGGAGAGCGAGGTCAACGGTTGCTTCATCATCTACAATGGCACAGCACAATTCAACCAAACGAACCTCCAAAACCAAGTATATAATTGGGGCGGAGGCAATAACACTACAGACACTGGTTGCCAATATGCTTTTAAAGTTACTGCCTACGAGAAAGCAAATATCACCCCCGATCCCCCTACTGCCATCACGACTCTCACCGCTCAAGCCAACCCTATGATTAAAGTGGTAAACGGCCACATCGTTACCACCCTCCCCTATCGTCTCTATACCCTCGATGGACGTAGTCTGCCCATAGGTCGCCAACTCTCCACTGGCAACTACATTGTGCGCACAGCCAACGGAAATGTAAAAGTTGTTGTAAAATAAGGGTATACATTTTCCCCTCCATTTTGACTATGGTGACCCTTCGGTATGATATCGGAATGATATCGGAATTTCAACGAGATATGCAGCTACGCTGTTTGTATGGAAATATTAATGTCCAATTAATGGTAATTAATGTTCACTTACAAGCAGCGTAGCTGCAAACGTATAATATCTCGCTTTGCTTTTAGTTTTGAACATTAATGTCCATTAATTCCCATTAATTGGTTCACTAATACTTTGCTTCGCCATTAGCAAAGAAAAAATTAATGTCCCCGAATTAATGACAATTAATGTTCGGAAACAAGCAGCGTAGCTGCAAACATTAATTCTTCGCTTCGCGTTTTATTTTGAACAT
>ERZ1026874.1093-NODE-1093-length-14973-cov-10.789114_pt1 | contig 14973 bp, 15 predicted proteins | sample MGYA00380167_ERZ1026874 | MGnify/ENA primary metagenome ERZ1026874 (study PRJEB33269, sample SAMEA4719803) | human gut metagenome | biome: human-associated habitat; feature: organic feature; material: feces | place: Cameroon | collected 2013-10 ...
GCAGCCGCCGGAGCGGTGCTTAAGCCGTCAGGCGGGAATTGTGCGGTATTGCCTTTAGTATACCAAACCCCGCTTTATTTATCAATCACGGTCGAGGTGCGGCCGATGCCAACGACGGCCTCGGTGATCTTTTTCCAGCTGTTGCATCCGCAGACTCCGTCTGCCGTCAGGCCAAAGCGGCGCTGCACACCTTTCAGGGCGGTCTCGGTCCTGGCACCGAACACGCCGTCCAGCGTGCCGGTGGTGTAACCCAGGGCGTTCAGGGCGTCCTGCAGCACCAGCACATAGGTGCTGCGGCTGCCGCGGCGTACCGTAGGGTAGCCTGCCGTAGTTTTGGCGCAGGCGGGTTTGCCGTAGCGGCGGTCAAAGTGCACCCAGGTCGGCGTCATCGAGAGCGGCTCCACATAGCCCCACGCCTTGGTGGCGACAGCGGCATTGTAGATGGCCTTGCGGGCGTCCGCGCCGCTGCTTTGGCCTACGTCAAAGGCCACGCCCGCGTAGTGCTGGCTGGTGGTGCCGTGGCCACCCTCCCAGATGCGCTTGAAGGCGTAGCCCACCGGGATGGATTTGCCGTAGGTGCGGCGGGTCAGGTTCCAGGCCTCCATGGCGGCGGTGGTGGTCCACAGCACATTGGCCCCGCTGGAGCCGCGGAATTCCCGCAATTTCAGCGTGCTGCCGTAGCTGTATGGCATGGGGTCATTCTCGTTCAGGTCATAGGTGTAGAAGCGGTTGTTGAAGGCATCGTACACGAATAGTTTTGCCATAGTTATCCCTCCTCGTTCCGGCACTTGCGGCAAATGCCCTGGGCGGCCAGGCGCAGGCTTTCCCATGTGTCGGCGTCCACCACGCCCAAGGGCTGCAGGCCGGCGGTGAGCTGGTAGCTTTCCAGCGCCGATTGCGTAGCTTCGTCAAATACACCGGTCTCGGGGACAAAGTTTGCCCCCTGGTTCACGGCGGCGATGAGGTTGAGCCACTGCTGCACCTGCAATACCGCCGGGCCTGCGCTGCCCAATGCCAGGGCCGAGGCAGGCCACTCGCCGCCCGGTTCCGGCCCGGCCGCGGCGGGGGTCACGGCCAGCAGCGTCAAAGCGGCATCGCGGAAAATGGTCCAGGTTGCGGGCGTCACCTCGCCTGTCTCCGCCAGCCCAAAGTAGCGCTGGGCACTGCGCACGGCGATCTCCAGCTCCGAGTCAAAGGTATCGGACGGCTCGGTGCCGGCCAAAAAGTTGATCTCGGGTATCCATTGGTTCAGGAACCGCAGCAGCCGGTTCAGCTGCAATATTTCCGGGCCGCTGTCGCCGGGTCTCAGCGTTCTGGTGGGGGAGGTAAGACCCACCACCCGTACCACAGGGCCGCTGGTCTCCAAGGCCTGCACAGCGTCGTAGATGCTCTGCCAGGTCAGGCGGCCGACGGCACCGTCCACGGTCAGGCCCGCCCGCTCCTGCCAGGCACGCACCGCGCGGGTGGTCGCCGTGCCAAAGGTGCCGTCCACCGTCACGGTGGGCACATCGCTGTAATAGGCCGCCAGCCGCCGCAGGTAGAACTGCACGGCCCGCACAGCGGTGCCGCTGCTGCCCTGGCGCACCGTGGCGGTGAACTGGCCGGGCGCTACGCCGTAGTCCACAATTTTGTTGGCCACGGCCAGGGCGACTTCCTTTAATTTGTTCCAGGTGCTGCGCCCGGTCACGCCGTCCGCCGCCAGCGAGAACCGGTTCTGGAACGCCGTCACCGCCCTGACGGTGGCCGGGCCATAGCTGCCGTCCACGGTCACGTGGGACAGGCCGCTGTAGTTGTCCGCTGCCAGCCGCAACCAGAACTGCACCAGCCGAACTTCCATGCCGGTGCTGCCCCGCCGCAGGGCAGTACCGGGCCAGGCGGTGCCGCCCAGGTCACTTTGGGCTTCCAGCCAGGCGGTATACAGGGCATTCCAGGTCGTCTGTCCCACCACACCGTCCGCTGTCAGGCTTTGCTTTTGCTGAAAGACTTTCACCGCCCGCTCGGTGGCTGCGCCGTAGCTGCCATCCACCGTCACGGCGGGCAGGCTGCTGTCAAACTGGGCCAGGTCGGACAGCCAGAACTGCACCTGCTCCACATTGCTGCCGGTGCTGCCGCGCCGCAGGGTGGTGCCGGGCCAGCCGCCGGTGCTCTGGGTGCCGTCGGCGGTCTCGCCCTCGCTGGTCAGCTCCGCCAGGTCCTTGACGCTGACGTAGATATAGCTGATTTTGAACCAGGTGCTTTTGCCCACCACGCCGTCCGCCGTCAGGCTGAACTGCTTCTGGAATTTTTTCACCACATTTTCGGTGGTCTCATCAAATATGCCGTTCACGGTGGGCTTGCCGAAGAACGGGTAATCCTTGGTAATGCGGGAAAGCTGCCGCTGGATGATGCGCACGTTGGTGCCGGTGCTGCCCCGCCGCAGGGGGCTGCCGGGATAGCTGGAGGGGATGCTGGCGATGTTATTGGTGGTGACCAACTCCACCCGGCTGCCGTAGTAGTAGCGCAGAATTTGCAGGGCGTTTTTGCCCTCTTTGGCGCGGTCGACGGTGCCCCACTGCTTCATGCCCGGGCAGGTGACGGTTTTGCCGTCGCAATACTCGGTGTAGTAGGGTTCCCGGTCGCCGCTGCGGCGCACGTAGGTGTTGAACAGTTCGGCGGTCAGTTTTTCCATCACCGCAAACACCGTGCGGCCCGAAACGTAGGCCTGGTCGACACCCGGCGAGCCGGTGATATTAAAACTATAGCCCCGGCTGGGATACCACTCGGTCCAGATGCGGTTGAGCGCAAGGCTGATCTGCGCGAGAATATTCGCGCGGAGTGCCTGTTCCGGCCAGGTAGGGCAGACAGTCGGGGCTGATTATGTCGTTATATAGTGATTTTCAGCTTACCACCGGGCTTTCCGGCAGAATGATCTGGATCAGGGTCTTATCCAGCATCAGGGTGCGGTGCCAGGGGTTCAGGATGATGCCCTCGATCTCGGGTACGGTCAGGGCGGTTTCCAGCAATTTGCCAATGTCCGCCATAAAGGTGGACTGCACCTGCTCGGCACCCCGCATTTCCTCCTCAAAGCTGGTAAAGGCGTACCACCAGGCGCGGCCGTCGGGGGTCTGCACGACTTTTAAGCTCATCTGGGTGGTGCCGGGGTTGGGCTCCACGGCTACCACAAACTGGCCGTTTTCCCGGATGCGGCGGCGGATGGCCGTCAGCGCGTGGGCCAGCAGCTCCGGGGTGGCGTTTTGCTGTAAGGCGGCAATGGCCTGCTCGATGTTCTCGTTGCCCTGCAAGGCTTCTTCCTGCATAGTGTGTTCCTCTCTTTATCCGTTTTGGGCCTATTATAGCAGATTCTGGCGGGAATAAAAAGGGGCTGGAAACTTTGCGCAACTGCTGGTATAATAGGGGCAAAGAAACAGCCCAACACGCGGAAAGGTCGAGCCTATGCTGGAAGAATTGAAACAACAGATTTATGCGGCAAACATGGAATTGCCCCGCCGGGGGCTGGTGACCTACACCTGGGGCAATGTCTCGGGCATCGACCGCAAGGCCGGGCTGGTGGTCATCAAGCCGTCGGGCGTGGCGTATGAGGAACTGACACCGGACAAGCTGGTGGTGCTGGACCTGGATGGCCGCAAGGTCGAGGGCGGGCTGAACCCCAGCAGCGACACCAAGACCCATCTGGAGCTGTACAAGACCTACCCGCAGCTGGGGGGCATCGTGCATACCCACTCCACCTACGCGGTGGCCTTCGCCCAGGCGCGGCGGGATCTGCCCGCCTTTGGCACCACCCACGCCGATTATTTTTACGGTCCGGTGCCCTGCACACGGGAGCTGACGCCCGAAGAGATTGACGAGGATTACGAGCGGAACACCGGCAAGGTGATTCTGGAGACCTTCGCCCTGCGCGGCATCGACCCGGTGCATGTGCCCGCCGTGCTGTGCGCCAGCCACGGGCCGTTTACCTGGGGCAAGGATGCCGCCGAGGCCGTCTACCACGCCGCCGTGTTGGAGGAGGTGGCCAAGATGGCCGTTTTGACCCTGACCATCGACCCCGGCGCCCAGCCTGCGCCCCAACATGTATTGGACAAGCATTTTATGCGCAAGCACGGGCCCAATGCGTATTATGGACAGAAGCAGAAAGGGTAAGACCCGTTGCCTCCCGGTCGTAGGGGCGGATTCTATATCCGCCCGTCGCGGGGCGTCGAGGACGCCGCCCCCTACAAACAATTTTGCAGCAATACATATTTTATAAAGGAGGAACCCTGCCATGAAATTTTTCATTGACACTGCCAATGTAGCGGAGATCCGCAAGGCCAACGACATGGGCATTATCGCCGGTGTCACTACCAACCCCAGCCTGATTGCCAAGGAGGGCCGTGACTACGCCGAGACCCTGGCCGAGATCGCCACCATCGTGGATGGCCCTATCTCCGGCGAGGTGAAGGCCACCACCGCCGACGCCGAGGGCATGATCGCCGAGGGCCGCGCCATCTACGCGCTGGACCCTGCCCACATGGTCGTGAAGATCCCCATGACCGCCGAGGGCCTCAAGGCCATCAAGGTGCTGTCGGCCGAGGGTATCCCCACCAACTGCACGCTGATCTTCAGCGCCAACCAGGCCTTGCTGGCCGCCCGCGCTGGAGCCACTTACGTCAGCCCGTTTTTGGGGCGGCTGGATGACATCGGCCAGCCCGGCATTGAGCTGGTGGAGACCATCCACGATATGTTCCTGAACTACCCGGACATTGAGACGCAGATCATCGCCGCCAGCGTGCGCAATCCCATCCATGTGACGGACTGTGCCCTGGCCGGTGCGGACATCGCCACGGTGCCCTATAAGGTCATCGAGCAGATGCTCCACCATCCCCTGACCGATGCCGGCATTGAGAAGTTCAAGGCCGACTACACCAAGGTGTTTGGGGAATAAAGTACATACAGCAAAGCCCGCCAGCAAAACAGCTGGCGGGCTTGTTCTTTGGCTTTTTAGGTTTTCGGCTGGTAGCGCATGTCCGATACCGTGTACACGGTGATGAACGCCTGGGGGTCTTCGCGGTTCATGAAGTCCATCAGCTTCTGGTACTCGCCCTTGTCCACGATGGTGATGATCTCGCGGCGTTTTTCCATGTTGTAGGCACCGTAGGATTCATACACCGTGGCCCCGCTGTGCAGGTCGGTCAGGATGAAATGGCGGAGTTCTTCCTCTTTTTTGGTGATGATGCAGACGCGGCGCTTGATGTTGTGGTCAAAAATAAAGTGGTCCAGCACCAGCCCGTTGAAGTAGGTGCCCAGCACGCTGAGCACCACGGTCTTTTTATCGTAGACCAGCGCGGCCGACAGCGCCACGCACATGCCGGAGAGCGACATGGCCCGGCCCAGCTCGATGTGCAGGTACTTGTTCATGATCTTGGCCACGATGTCCAGCCCGCCGGAGGACGCGTTGCGGTTGAACAGGATGCTCAGCCCCACGCTGACCACCAGAATGTAGCACAGCACGTCCAATTCCTGGCTGTCGGTCAGCGAGCCGATGTCGGGGAAGAGCCGCTCAAACAGGCCGATGAATACCGGCAGCAGGATGCTGGTGTAGACCGTTTTGGCCCCAAACTCCCGCCCGCAGGTGAAAAAGCCGATGATGAGCAGCACCACGTTCAAGATCATCGTGATGGCAGACAGCGGCAGCGGCACAAAGTTGGACAGCACGATGCCCAAACCCGAAATGCTGCTGACCGACGCATGGCTTGGCACCAGGAAAAAGTAGACCGCCGCCGCGATGATAGCCACCGCCACGGTCAGGATGGCGGCCTCCTGGGCGACGGCCAGGGCGGTGGGCTGTTTTTGTTTGGACATGCTCAGTTCTCCTTGATGCGCTTGCCGGTGATGTGCTCCGGCGTCAGCGCCAGGCAGAGCACACGGTCCTTGGCGGCGACGTACTCTTTGTTAAAATATTCGTCGTCCGGGGTGAATTTGCGGCTGAGTTCTTTGCAGGCCAGCGCGGTGGCGGCTTCGTCCGTTACCGGCGCAATGCGGCCAAACACGATAACACTGCGGAAGTGCAGCGGCCATTCGCCGTCCATGCGCACGCCCTCGTCGTGGATGCAGAAGGATGCCTTATCGCAGGCGCGGATGGCGTCGATCTTGTGGCCCTCTTTCGCGCCGTGGAAGTAGAGCTTGCCGTCGGCCTCGTTATACCAGTAGTCGATGGGCAGGCCGTAGGGGTAGCCGTCGTCCCCCAGCAGGGACAGCACACCCCGCACCTGGGATTTTAGCAGTTCAATACATTCCTCGGCAGGCATTTCCTGCTTTAAACGGCGCATTTTACGGAACATGGGGTTTCTCCTTTTGCAGTGGTTTTTTGCGGGCGGATATAGAATTGCGGGGTTGCGTAGCAATCAACGCCCCTGCGGGGCGTTGAACCGCACGAGCGGGCCAGCTCTGCTGGCTGGCGGGCATCGTTTTTGCCCGCCAAGCGCGCCCCTACGTGTTTGTTGGTTGCCTAACGGTCGTAGGGGCGAACATTGTTCGCCCACGGGGCGTCGAGGACGCCGCCCCCTACAAATGGCATAGACGGTTTTCCATGCCCGTAGGGGCGGATTCCATATCCGCCCGCGGATTCACATTTTATTTTACGCTTCCGGCGTTTTGCACACATCTACCCAGCCTTTGGCTTCGCATACTTCTTCCAGTTCGGGCAGGGTCAGCTTTACGGCGCTGTGGTCGTTGCCGGCGGCGGGGTAGACAGTCTCAAACTTGCGCAGGCTTTCGTCCAGCCAAACCTCTACGCCCTCGTTGATGCCAAAGGGGCACACCCCGCCGGGGGCATGGCCGACCCAATGCTCCACCTCGTCATAGGGGATCATCTTGGCCTTGGTATGGAAGGTGTCTTTATACTTGTGGTTGTCCACCTTGGCGTCGCCCTCGACCAAAATCAGCACGGCCTTGTCCCCCTGCAAAAAGGACAGCGTCTTGGCGATCATCCCCGGCTCCACGCCCAGGGCGGCGGCCGCTTCGGCTACCGTGCCGGTGGCGACCTCCGGCTCGATCACATGGTCCAGGCAGCCTTTGCTTTCCAGATACTTCTTCGCTTTTTCCAGCGACATAATACGTCCCTCCATTTTGCAAAAAATACTTTCCCGGTTCCTATTATATCGCCTTTTACGGCAGATGAAAAGCGGGGGTCACGGCATTTCTTTGCCGTTTTCCGCCATTTTGTGCAAGGTTTCCTGCTTCAGGGTCTCCCGCAACTTTTGCATGTAGGGAGCAAAGCGGGTCTGGGGCACGCCGTAGGTCAGGTTCAGGCTGTACTCCTGGGGTTCCCAGGTGGCAATGTCGGATTCGTTGTGGGAGACAACGGCTTCCATCTTGTCCAGCGCCTTGTAAATTTTGGCTTCCTGCGTTTCCAGGGCGGCCATCTCCTCATACAGGGCGCGCATCTCGGTGTTGTAGGGTGCAGGCAGGGTGGCCACCCAGGCATACAGCAAGTTTTCCTCTTTGGCTTCGTCGGCGGCGGTCTTGTCAAAGGCGGGGATGTCCCCGGTAAAGCACTCGCCTAAATCGTGGATCAGGCACATGCGGATGACCTTGTCCATGTCGGCATCGGGGAATTCGTCCCGGATCCAGTAGGCCATCAGGGCAATGCGCCAGCTGTGCTCGGCCACGCTCTCGTGCCGCCCGCCGGAGGTATAGCAGTGGCGGGTGGTGTCTTTCAGCTTTTCGGCGGTGTGCAGGGCCTGCAGCAGGGCCAGTGGTTCCATAGGGGGCATCTCCTTTTATAAACAGCATTGCCTTTATCATACTGTACCGCCGGGCAATTTGCAAGACGCGCTTGCAAAACGGGGCGAAGCGTGGTATAGTAGATAAGTTCACAAGGGGGAGCTTGCACTAAGCAGGCTGAGAGTGGGCTGCCTTGCCCTGACCCGTAACCTGATTTGGATAATGCCAACGTAGGGAGATACCTTGACGCCTGCTCGTTTGAGTTTGTACGCGGATATGTCTTTGCCGGCATATCCGCGTTTTTGTTTGGGCAAACTCCCCCGCGGTGCATTGGGGGCACCACCTTGCGCCGCGTTACAAAACCTTGCTGTGCATATAAGAAAGGAAGTATCTACGATGAAAACAGCATTGACCATTGCTGGCAGTGATTCCAGCGGAGGCGCCGGTATCCAGGCTGACATCAAGACGATGACCGCCAACGGCGTTTTTGCCATGAGCGCTGTCACCGCCCTGACCGCCCAGAACACCACCGGCGTGACCGACATTTTTGAGACGACCCCCAAGTTCCTCTCGGAGCAGCTGGACGCCGTCTTTACCGACATCTACCCCGATGCCGTCAAGATCGGCATGGTATCCTCGGCAGAGCTGATCGCTACGATTTCCGAGCGGCTGCGCTTTTACAAGGCTAAGCACATCGTGGTCGACCCCGTGATGGTAGCCACCTCCGGCGCCAAGCTGCTGCGGGATGACGCCGTGGCGGCCCTGACCGCCGAGCTGCTGCCCCTGGCCGAAGTGCTGACCCCCAACATCCCGGAGGCCGAGATCCTCGCCGGCATGACCATCACCGACGCCGCCGGCATGGAGGCCGCCGCCAGGGTCATCAGCGAGAAGTACGGCTGCGCCGTGCTGTGCAAGGGCGGCCACCAGATCAACGATGCCGACGACCTGCTGTGGCAGGGCGGCACCGGCAAGTGGTTCCGGGGCAAGCGCATCCATAACCCCAACACCCACGGCACCGGCTGCACTCTGTCCAGCGCCATTGCCTCCAACCTGGCCAAGGGCTACGACCTGGATACCTCGGTGGAGCGTGCCAAAGCCTACATCTCCGGCGCACTGGCCGCCATGCTGGACTTAGGGAAAGGCTCCGGCCCCATGGACCACATGTTTGAGCTAAAAGGGGAGTTCGTGCAGTGAAAAAGACTTCTACCTTTCAGAACGGCCTGATCTGGTTCGGCGCGGGCGTGTCCCTGGCCGAAATTCTGACCGGCACCTCGTTTGCGCCGCTGGGCATGGCCAAGGGCTTTGCCGCCATTCTCATCGGCCACATCATCGGCTGTGCCATGATGCTGCTGGCGGGCCTTATCGGCGGGCGCACCGGCCGCAGCGCCATGGAGACTGTCAAGATGAGCTTTGGCCAGAAGGGCGGCCTGCTGTTTGCCTTTTTAAACGTGCTGCAGCTGGTGGGCTGGACGGCCATCATGATTTACGATGGCGCACTGGCTGTGGGCGGCATTTTCGACATTGGCCGCTGGGTGTGGTGCCTGGTCATCGGCGCACTGATTATTCTGTGGATCGCCGTGGGCATCACCGACCTGGGCTGGATCAACAAAATCACGATGGCCGCGCTGTTTATCCTCACGCTGGTGCTGTGTAAGGTCATCTTCTTCTCCGGCAATGTGATGCCCGCTGTGGACGGTGAGAGCCTGACCTTTGGCGCAGCGGTGGAGCTGGCCGTGGCAATGCCCCTGTCCTGGCTGCCGCTGATCAGCGACTATACCCGCGATGCCGAGAAGCCCACCCAGGCCACCTGGGTCAGCGTCATCGTCTACGGGCTGGTGTCCTGCTGGATGTACGTCATCGGCATGGGCGCGGCGATTTTCACCGGCGAGTATGACATTGCCGTCATCATGGTCAAGGCCGGGCTGGGCATTGCCGCGCTGGTGATTCTGGTGTTCTCCACCGTGACCACCACGTTTCTGGACGCTTGGTCGGCGGGCATCTCGGCCGAGAGCCTGACCCCCAAACTGAACGGCAAAAAGACCGCCATCGTGGTGACGGTCATCGGCGTGGCCGGGGCCATCCTCTTCCCGATGGACGACATCACCGGCTTCTTGTACCTGATCGGCTCGGTCTTTGCGCCGATGATTGCGGTGCAGATCGCTGACCACTTTATCTTAAAGCGCGACCGCTTTGCCGTAGCGGCCGATGCACGCAACCTGGTCATCTGGCTGGTGGGCTTCATCGCCTACCGCCTGCTGATGGGCGTGGACACGCCGGTAGGCTACACCCTGCCGGACATGGTGCTGACCATCGTGCTGTGCGTCATCGCCGAGAAGGTCCGTCCCACCAAAAAATAAGGCTGACAAGCCAATAAGCAAAAACAAAGCGTCCTGCCGTCACTGGCAGGGCGCATATTTTTTGCGGTGGAGTGTTTGCAGGGGGTGTATTCGCCCCTTTATATAACTGCAAAACTAGATAAACAGTTATATAAATTACATATCTAAGTTATATTTAACTGTTTTTATAACTGTAAAAACAGTTATAAGCAGTTAAAAACACTGGGGTGTTTTTCTAGTTTTATAGTATATAAGGGGCCAAAAAGTAGTTTTTGGGCAGTGCAAAATAGGTGCGGTGGATGCAAAGGCTCCCCTTGAGGGGAGCTGTCACCGAAGGTGACTGAGGGGTGGCCCCCTAGCAGTTATGCGCTAAAGCAGCCACCCCTCACCGCCTGACGGCGGAGCTCCCCTCCAGGGGAGCCTTTATCACTTATTTTTCCGCCTGCTTATCCTCCTTGCGCAGCATCCGCGTTACCATAAACGCGCAGTAGCACAGCGCAAAGCCCCAGGCGATGGGGTTGGCCAGGCTGATGCCCAAAAAGCCCAGCCCATGCAGGGCCAGCCAGCCGCCAAAGCTGCGGCCGATCAGCTCACCCACGCCGGAGATGACCGCCATGGTGCTATAGCCCAGCCCCTGCAGCGTGTTGCGGAAGATCATCAGGAAGCCCAGAATCACAAACAGCGTGCTGATGACCGCCAGATAGTCCAGCGCCCCCGCTGTTACGGCCGGGTCGGCATCGCCCAGCACCAGGCCGACGGCAAAGGGCTTGATAAGCCAGATGACAAACCAGGCGGCGATGCTGTACACAATTTGAATGAGGCAGCCGTCCCGGATGCCCTGTTTGATGCGGTCGTTGCGGCCCGCGCCGTGGTTCTGGCCCACGTAGGTGGCCATGGCCATGCCCACGCTTTCCATCGGCAGGGTGAACATCTGGCGGATCTTTTCGCCCGCCGTCTGGGCGGCCACCACCACGCTGCCCATCAGGTTGATGGCGTCCTGCATGATGACCGCGCCGATGGCGGAGACCGAATACTCAAACCCCATGGGCAGGCCGATGACTGCCAGCCGCTTGCAGTGGGCAGGGGAGAGGCGGGTGTTCTCTTTGGTAAACCGGATGCCCTCCACCTTGGTAAAGAACCACCAGGTGCAGAGCAGGCCGCTGAGCAGCTGGCTGACGACGGTGGCCAGTGCCGCGCCGTCCACGCCCATGCCTACCGGCACGATGAGCGCCCAGTCCAGCCCGATGTTCACGATGCTGGCCCCCAGCAAAAAGTAGAACGGATGCTTGGAATCGCCCAGCGACCGCAGCACGCTGGCCGAGTAGTTGTACAGCACCGTGGCCGGGATGCCCAAAAAGATGACCCGGATGTACTTGACGGCGTCCGCAAAAATATCGTCCGGCGTGTGGATGAGCTGCAGCAGCGGCGCGGCCAGCAGGGTAGTTAAAATCGTAAACACCACGCTTACCGCCACGCAGAGCCACGCGCCGTTGGCCAGGTAGCGGTGCAGGTCGTCACGGTTTTTGGCGCCGAAGGCCTCGGCCACCGGGATGCCAAAGCCGACACACGCACCCTGGATGAAGCCCAAAATCAAAAAGTTCAGCGAGTAGGTGCTGCCCACAGCGGCCAGTGCGTCGGTGCCCAGGCAGCGGCCCACGATGACCGTATCGGCAAAGCTGTACAGCTGCTGGAACACCGTGCCCAGCACCAGCGGCAGCGCAAACACCAGAATACGCCAAAGCGGCCGCCCGGTGGTCAGGTCCGTAGTGCCGGAGGATGGCTTTTTTTCGTCCATAGTCGGGGGATTCTCCTCTCCTTTTTTCGCATACTCGCGTTATTGTAGCATAGGTGCAGGGCAAAAGCAAGCGCAGCCTAAAAAGGCCCCCTCTGGGAGGGGGCTCCCGCGAAGCGGGTGGGGGAGAGACAGTGCCTTTAACTGCTGCCAAATTCTTTGTCTCTCCCTCAGTCGCCTTCGGCGACAGCGCTCCCCTTCTGGCACTTCGTGCCACCTCCCCCGTATCGGGGGAGTCTGTCTCACAGAGGGAGCCTTTTCGCACATGCCACCGGGTTCTTCTATATTTAATTGGTTGCAACCTCCCCCAAAACGCTGTATAATATACTCAAATATCTATTCAGGAGGTTGAAACCTATGGTCGATTATACCGAAGGCAGCGGCAAGCAGTATCATGTCGGGCTGGGTCCCGGCGATGTGGGCCGCTATGTGCTTCTGCCCGGCGACCCCAAGCGCTGCGCCAAGATTGCCAAATATTTTGATAACCCTCGTCTGGTGGCTGACAGCCGCGAGTTCGTTACTTACACCGGCACCCTCAACGGCGTACCCGTCAGCGTTACCAGCACCGGCATCGGCGGCCCGTCCGCTTCCATCGCGCTGGAAGAGCTGACAAACTGCGGGGCCGACACTTTCATCCGCGTAGGCACCTGCGGCGGCATGCAGGAGGATGTCTGCGGCGGTGACGTCGTGATTGCCACCGGCGCGATCCGCATGGAGGGCACCAGCCGCGAGTACGCGCCCATCGAGTACCCTGCCGTGCCTGATTTCGGCGTGACCAACGCCCTGGTGGACGCCGCCAGGGACGTAGGCGTTACCTACCACACCGGCGTGGTGGAGTGCAAGGATTCCTTCTACGGCCAGCACCAGCCCGAAAAACACCCCGTCTCTTACGAGCTGCTGAACAAGTGGGAAGCCTGGCTGCGCATGGGCTGCATCGCGTCGGAGATGGAGTCCGCCGCGCTGTTCATTGCCGGCGCTTACCGCCGCGTGCGGGTCGGCTCGCTGTTCCTGGTGGTCGCCAACCAGGAGCGCGCCAAAAAGGGCCTGCCCAATGCCCAGGTACACGACACCGACCTCGCCATCCGCGTCGCCATCGATGCCATCCGCAAGATGATCGACAAAGAGGGTCACTAATTTCATAGTTCGTGCGGCACACCCTGACCGGTGTGCCGTTCTTTTTTGTCCAATTGTTACCATTTTAGGCCAATTTCGAAAAATCGTTTCGTTTGTGCTTGTATTCTGTGTCGGGGATGCAGCTCGACTTTGGCGACAGCATTCCCGTATCGGGGGCGTCTGTCTCACAGGGGGAGCCTTTTTTGTATGTACCGCATATATTTAGGCGAAGGGGGGATGCCGTATAAAAGCTGCCATCTACTGCCGCCTTAGCAAGGAGGACGCGGCCAAAACCGGGCCCGAGTCCGAGAGCATCCAGAACCAGCGCTCGATGCTGTTACGCTATGCGGCTGAGCACGGCTACACTGTGCAGGAAGTCTACATCGACGAGGACTACTCCGGCGCTGACCGCCGCCGCCCGGCGTTCAACCAGATGCTGGCGGCGGCCGAACGGCGGGAATTTGACGTGATTTTAGCCAAAACGCAATCCCGCTTTACCCGCGATATGGAGCTGGTGGAAAAGTACCTCCACGGCAAATTTGCCGAGTGGGGCATCCGCTTCATCGCCGTGGTGGACCACGTGGATACCCAGGACCGCGCCGGGAAAAAAGCCCGGCAAATCAACGGGCTCATCAACGAGTGGTATCTTGAGGATCTGTCCGACAATGTGCGCTCGGTGCTGACGCATAAGCGGTGGCAGGGGGATTACATCGCCACCTTTGCGCTGTACGGCTACCGCAAAGACCCCGCCGACCACAGCCGCCTGCTGCCTGACCCCGAAGCTGCCGCCGTGGTGCGGCACATCTTTGCGCTGTATCTGCAAGGGTACGGCACCGCGCGCATCGCCCATATTTTAAACGCCGAGGGCGTCCCGCCGCCCAGCGTCTACCGCCAGCAGCACGGCGGACCGGCCCACACCGGCAGCGGCCAGTGGAGCCGCGCCACCCTGCACCAGATGCTGACCAACCGTACCTACGCAGGCGATTTAGAGCAGGGCCGCCGCCGCAAAGTCAGCTACAAGTCTGCCCGCAGCGTGCGGCTGCCGCGGTCGCAATGGATCGTGGTGCCGGGTACCCATGAGGGGCTTGTCTCCCGCGCCGACTTTGCCGCCGTACAGGCGCGGCTGGCCCGCCGGGGCAGGGGAGCGCTGTAAACTGCATGGCCTACCCAGGTGGGATAGACTTCGCTGGACGCCACATTGGCGATATAGGATTGGAAGCTCACCGTCACATTGCGGGCGCTGGCCGCCGGGCGGCCCAGATGCACGGTGATTTTGCGGGGCACGACCACCTCGCTCAGCACGTTGCCGGGCAGGCGCTCCTCGGGCGCGGGGCCGCTGCCGCCGTCGCCGGCAAACAGCACATGGGGCGGGATGGTGATGGTCTGGGGCGCGGCTTCCCGTGCGGGCAGAGCGTTGCCGTCCCCGCCGCCGGGCAAAAACTCCAGCCGCGCCACCGTCTGCTGGCCGTCAAACACCTGCACGCCGTCCAAAATCTGGCTCTGCCAGCCGCTGGCATCGGCCCGCAGGCGGTAGACGGCATAGGGGCGCACCGTCGTGTTGGTCTCCTGCAAGCTGTAGCTGGCGTTGGGCGCGGTCAGGTTTGCGGCTTCTGCCGCACCGGCTTCGTCGGTGGTCAGGCGGGCCACGGTCACGCCGGATTCATCCAGCACCGCCACCTGCACGCCTGCCAGCGGCGCCGCCTGCCCCGCCACGGACGCATAAACTTGGATACTGCCTGTTGGCATAGTAAACACCTCCTTGTACCACGGTATGCCGGGTGACGGGGAGGTGTGTACCGCGCATAAGGCTCCCCCTTGAGGGGAGCTGGCTGCGCGCAGCGCAGACTGAGGGGTGGCTGGATGGAGCGCCATTACCCTAGGGCCACCCCTCACCGCCTTTGGCGGAGCTCCCCTCAAGGGGAGCCTTTATACGCAAAAAGCCCGAAGGCATTGCACCTTCGGGCTTTTGAAACTTATATTCTGTAGGGGTCGATGCTTGCATCGACCCGCGGGCGGATGCGAGCATCCGCCCCT
>ERZ1026874.1098-NODE-1098-length-14927-cov-14.952528_pt1 | contig 14927 bp, 25 predicted proteins | sample MGYA00380167_ERZ1026874 | MGnify/ENA primary metagenome ERZ1026874 (study PRJEB33269, sample SAMEA4719803) | human gut metagenome | biome: human-associated habitat; feature: organic feature; material: feces | place: Cameroon | collected 2013-10 ...
ACCCCACTTGTTAGATAGTATATCATACTGTCTAACAAATGGGGTGCAGTTCAATGTGGATGACCCGCTTTTTAAAATCAATGTCCTTCAGCTGGATTCCCAACATCTCGCCGCGGCGTTCTCCCGTGCAAAGGTACGCCACCGACAGCAGCGCATCCGGGTCGAGGTAGTGGTCCTTGACGATCTGCACCTGCTCCTCGGTAGGCGGTGGACGCTTGCCGCGGGGCAGGCCACGGGGCATCCTGGTCTGCACTGCAGGATTGTAGTCACCACGCCACTTAGGACTGTCGATCCAGAACTGGTAGATATTGTTGATGACAGTTTTCTGATTGCTGACGGTCGAAGCGGAGCAGCCCTCGAAAACAGGGGAGCGCAGGAACTCAGCGATCATGTAGGGTTGGATCTCCCGCATGCGGTACTCACCCAGGGCGTTTCGGGCGCGGCGTATGTTGGGCAGATAGCTGCGCCGGGTTCCCTCTTTCATCTTTTCCACAATTGCCTGGTACTCATCCGCCACCACTGTAAACAGCGGCCCAGAATCGCGGGTAATGATACGCTGGCGCTCTTGCTCCTCGTATTCTTCCTGGGCTTTCTGGATGTCAGCCCACACCTTGGCGGGGTCCTTGGCGGTGAAAGTCCGCCGCTTGTCGCCGATGAGTTCATTGCGTTGGTAGCGGCCATCCTTGCGCAGGATAAGCCCTGCTGTAATTTTGCGACGCATATTTTACCTCCTTCAGGGTACACTTTGACAAGCCTGCCCGAAGGTGGTACAATACGATTGCTGGGTCGCGTTGTACCACCTGTTGGGCAAGCCGATCTATCAAAACGCTCCATGATTGCCGTCGTGGGGCGTTTTTTGTTTTATTCTTTCATATAATCGACCACATCGTCAAACAGTTTCAGATAAGTGTTTTCGATGCGTTCAAAGATCTCTTTGGCGGTTTCTTCATCATAGACATGGCTGGTCATGTTACGGTCGGTCTGCAGGGCAAGCCATGCCTGTTCGTCTTTAATCATGCCGAAAGCATACGCCTGCCGGATGACGGCCTTGGGGCTGTTGATTTCACTATAGCCCTGGTCCAGCAAATACTCCCGCATGGTTTTCCATGCCAGTTCTGTGCAGAACTCAAAGCGCTGAATCGTGCCATCGCGGATGGAATCCAGCGGGGTCTTTCTATAGTCCGCCAATGCCTCCCGCAGACGAGCTACTGCTGCAATCAATTTATCGTATTTTTCCTGGAATTTATCCATCAGTTCCACACCGTCTTTCTCAATATTTTGTAAAAATTTAGAATCCATGCCGTCATGAATGAAAGAAATGTCGAGTTTCAGCAAAGTTGGCAGGTCATCACAATCAAGCCAGAACAGGGTTTGCTTTTCCCTCGGCATACCGTAGACGGCCAAGTCAATGTCGCTGTTGGGCCGGTTATCTCCCCGCGCGCGGGAGCCAAACAACACCAGCCGCCGCGCACCATATTTGCGGGCAAGAGCAGCAAGTTGGATGTAAATATCTTGCATATTCTGCTCCTTATATGAGTATATTTTTATCTTTATCGCAATAATTGATCAACTGTAACTTCAAAAAATTTAGACAAATTCAAAAGCATTGAAATGCTCGGTTCCATTTTCCCGGTTTCATAATTTGAGATTGCTGTTCGACTGACATGGAACATCCTTCCGAGTTGCTCTTGAGTTAGACCGCGGCCTTTTCGTAAGATTTTCAAATTCTTTTTAAAACTCATACAGCACCTTAATTTTGTTAGAAAAACGTGAATTTTCTTTGGGCGGGCTTACTTATGTGCTACAATAAGATTAAATGAAGGAGGAACACGTAAATGAAGCGTACATATTATGTAAAAAAGATTGCAAATTTTTTCTTTAAAGTGTGTTCCTATGCAACTTTTATAGCATTACTTTCTTCCATTATAATGAATGTGGTGAATTTTGTGGTCGTCTATTTACTTAGTCAACAAAAACCCAATCTTGCAATTTTTCTTAGTATTATTGCTTTTTCTGCCGTGTTTTCACTTCGTCACTATCACCCGAATTCTTTTCTTTAGGAAAATCAACTTTTGTAAGATTCGGTGGTGACAGTTGAAGCAAAGCGGATGATTCCAAGTACATTTTTTGAATTTCCTCGGAGGATAAAACAGTATTTTGTCCTAATTGACCTAACTTTAGAATTGCATCTACCTCAGATTGTGCTGCCTCGGCATTGGCCTTGCGAACATTTGCTTGGGCAAGTTTTTCTTCTTGTGTATACATTTTCGTTTTGTGTATTGTTCCTACAATATTAGTAATTCCGTTTCCTACACTTGCGATTCCACTTCGCAGAGATGGAATTTCCAATTCAATCCCGGAAAGTTTGATTTTTCCACCAAAAATGCCTACCATCATAAGCGCAAAAATTCCCGGATTGTTTTTTATAAACTCAACAGCTTCAATAACAAAATGTATTGTACCAGGCGAATTTAGGTTTGTTTTTGCAGATATACTGGGATTATTTTTCTCTGTGAGCATTTCCGTCGATATAAACATAAAACGACTTAATGCTTTTGCATCAATCTTTTCTTCTGCCGTTACGCGAAAAACAACGTGCGTTTGCTTATTGTATTCAAAAAAGTCAAAGCATTCAGAAAGAATTTCTGTGCTATACTCATTCATATCAGATAAGCTGTGTCGATTAGAAATGGCTCTTCCCAGGACCGGATTTACCCGGTTCTCTTGAACCTCTCGGATGCATTGAATATATCTTCGCTTTTGATAAGGACAATGTATTTCTAACTCTTTATAGTTGGCTTCTGCAATCTGTGCATTGGCTTCTAATTCCTTTTGTATTGAGTTTTCAATATTTTCTTCGTAGTATATTCCGACTATGCAGAATGCAACTTTTCCATTTCCGACTACAACTACTATATCCCCCGGCTTCATTTCATTTATAAACCGATTGCACTTATTTACACAGCCAGTTGGCCTTTGCTCAGATGGATATGCTATAGCAATTTTTGTCTTTCGTTGATTTTCAGAATCTGTTGCAAAGTCACGTTCAAGAAGTGCATTCCAACCGATGGCAATATAACCGTTTCTTATGTACTCGTCATAGAATACACCTCGCTTGCTCCTTATCATCCAAAAGGAACACCCTTCTGGAATTTTTTGAGGTTGCATATATTGTCGTTCAAAATCACAAAATTCTTTATATGTTGATTGATTCACAGTTTCATTCATAAAAATCCTTTCCGCTCCGCAACCGCGAAGTCACTTTATTGATTAAAGTCCACGCCCCTGCACTCTGTCCAGTAGTGCAGGGCCTTTTTTATGTAGTCCTCGTCCAGATCGAAGTAGTCCGCCAGCTGCCAGGGTTCGGTATAGCCCTGGCGCATGGCCTGGCGGATCTCCTCGGCCGGCAGGCAGCGGCGGAACGCATCCGCATCGGCGCGATGCTCGTTCTGGGCCACCAGTTGAAAGGGGCTGTCTACTTTGTGCAGCGCCCCGGTATGCAGATGGCCGGATTCATGCAGCATAGCCGTGCGCATCTGGCGGACCGTTTTCAATTTTAGAAAATTCAGCCCCACTGCATAAGCGTTATGGTAGCGCACGGTCGTGGCCTCGGCCGGCAGCCGGTCAAAGGGGATGATGTCCACATCGTGGGTGCGGCAATAGCTGTAAAATTCCGAAGTACTGAACATCAGTTGCCTTTCTCGCGGCGCTTCCTCCGGGCATCCATAAGATCGAGGAAGTCGCGCATATCTTCTTTTTCTTCCTCGGTCAGCTGTTTATAACGATTGTAGAACGCTATATCGGCATCATCGAGTTTATCGTGTTCACTGGTAAGGTCGGACATCCGAACGCCCAGCCAATCCGCCATACGCTGCATTTTATCGACGCGGGGATACTTGCGCCCGTTGCACCAATCTGACACGGTGGAACTGGAGCAGCCCATATAATTGGCCAGATCCAGTTGGGTGAGGCCTTTTGCGTTCAAATAGGATTTAAGGTTATCCGCAAAGACCATTTTGGCGTTGTCACTCATAAAATCAACTCCTCATGCCCCCATTATACGCTAAAAGCAAAACAAAATCAATATTTCACAAAAATATTTTCGCTTTTAGCTTGACAAATTCGCTTATAGCGAGTATGATAAGAGGCAGAAACGGAGGTGATCCATGAAATGCAGATGCAGAAATTTCCCAAAATCACGCTCGCAGCTGCCAGAGTAAACGCCGGGCTTAGCCAGCAGGAGGCTGCAAAGGCCCTCGGTGTCAGCGTAGCCACGTTGCAGAACTATGAATCTGGGAAAACTGTCCCTCAATGGGGAACTGTGCAGAAAATCGAAGCTGTGTATAATTTCCCGGCAGATTTTATTTTTTTGTCGTGAAACTCGCTTTAAGCGAATGTTTGATTTTCTTACAGTACTATTATACCACCTTGCCTGTCCCATTGTCCGGACCGGCAAAATTCGACAAGGAGATGATGCTTTCATGCCCCGCGAAAAGCCTTTGTACCACGATACACTGACCAGTGTACGTACCCGTGCCACCGAACTGTTCCCCGGCGAACTGCTGTTTGGCCCGACCAAGGTCGCAAAAATTCTGGGGCGCAGCCGCGCCTGGGTGTGGCGGCACTACGGCAGTTTCAACAGTATGACCGTTGAGCAGATCGCAAGCCTGATCTGCTGAACTACGAAAGGAGAATTTTATGCCCACAAACAAAGAGGCCGCCCGGGTGTTGGCGCACCCGAACGGCCAGAGATGTGAACTCACGCAAATCCACAACCATATTTTACTGCATGCCGTGCGTTTTGGCAAGGTCTTTTGCAAGACCTGCGCGGTGATGCTGGCCCTGCTGGGGCTGGCCGCGCTGGCGTCCCTGCCTACCGCCCCGATGTCGGCCGTGCTGACGCTGATCGGTGCCATCGCCGCCCTGAACTGGGTCTGCGGCGCGTGGTTTACCCTGTGCGAGATGGAGGTGATGCTGCAATGACACCGTATGTAATGCGCGAGGCATTCCGCACAAACGCGCCGGACAAGCTCCTCGAGTTTTACCGCACCGTGCAGGACATTCTGTACAACAAAAGCATGACCGAGATCGAGCAGCTGAACCGTATCCGCATGATGGCCGGGGCCGCCGCCTACGGTGAGGCCGAATGTGCCGACATCATGGCACTGGCAGGGGAGGTGGCACCCCATGCGTGACCCACGAAACGGGCAATTCACCACACACGAAAAGGAACGCTGCCGCCGCCAGCTGGAACAGATCAGCCGGGCTAAAGCCGCCGTATTTATGGCCGTGCAGAAATTCAACAACTTCCGCGCTACCAGTGAGCAGGGCCAACGCAACATGATGGACGTCTGCTACTACCTTGGCCGCGCCACCGCGATGCTGGAAGATCTGGACGAGGCGATCGCCCATGGTTGAGCACATCGACACGGGCCTTGCACAGCCCGCCAATGAGGCCGAATGGCTACAACAGCGCCTTTGCGGCATTGGTGCCAGTGAGGCCAGTGCCATCATCGGCAAAAATCCCTACATGACTAATCAGCAGCTATGGTACTACAAAACGCAGCGTCGCCAGCCGGAGGACATCAGCGGCAAAGCCTGTGTGCGGTACGGGCATGAGGCTGAAGCACCCATCCGGGAACTTTTTGCCTTAGACCACCCGGAATATACCGTCCAGTACGGCGGTGCTTTTGACATGGTACGTCATCCGCAGTATCCGTGGCTATTTGCCACACTGGACGGGCGTCTACTGGACAAAGATGGCCGCCGGGGCATCTACGAGGGTAAAACCACAGAGATTTTGCGCAGCATGCAGATGGAAAAGTGGACCTACACCGATGAAGCCGGCCACCGTCAGGGCCGCGTCCCGGACAACTACTACGTCCAGATCCTGCACCAGCTGTTGGCTACCGGTTGGGATTTTGCCGTGCTGAACTGCCGGTTCAAGCGTTTTTACCGTGACGGCAGCCGCGCCGAGACCCGCTGCTATCGTTTTGAGCGGGCTGACCTGCTGGATGATCTGAACTATTTGCTGCAGGCTGAGATCGCGTTTTGGGGCTATGTGCAGAGTGACACACTGCCCGACCTGATCCTGCCCTCTATATAAAAGGAAGGAACCTGTTATGGTACAGATGATTATCTCCGCGCCGGGGGAGCAGCCGTTGCCCGCCGTGGCGTGGAACTACGAGGAAGTCAAGGCCGAGGTCGAAGCCAGCCTTGCCCAATATAAAGACCGGGCCTACACGCCCGAAACGGTCGGCGGTGCCAAGGCCGACCGTGCAGCGCTCAATAAGCTGGCCGATGTGCTGGCCGCCAAGCGCCGGGAGGTAAAAGCCCAGTATCTGGCCCCCTATGAGAATTTTGAACGCCAGTGCAAAGAGGTCGAGGGTATGATCGCCGCCGCGTCAAAGGCTATCGATGCACAGGTCAAGGAATTTGAGGGTGTTGAAAAGGAACGCAAGCGCGGCACTATTATCGAAATCTACCAATCCATCGCCGGTGAGTTGGTTGCCATGGTACCGCCCGCCGCCGTCTGGAACCCCAAGTGGCTGAACAAAACCTACAGTATGGATGCCATCCGCATGGAACTGGAAGCCACCGTGCAGCGCATCCACGAGAGCATGGAGACCATCCGCCAGAGCTGTGGACAGGATGCCCCCGCCTGCCTGGATGTGTATCTGAATGATGGGCTAAACCTGAGCGCGGCCATCCGCAAGCACCAGCAGCTGGAACACATCCGACAACAGGAAGCCGCCCGACCTGTAGCACCGGAGCAGTTGGCCGGGCTGCGGCACCAGCTGACAGGGGAGACGCCCCCTGCACCACCTGCTGCCGTCGAGAGCACAGCAGAAGCCGCTGACACGGTTGAATTGTACATGGACTTCCGCGTTTACTACACCGACAAAGCAGTTTTGAACAGCCTAAAGAAGTTTTTGGTGGAAAACCACATAAAATTTGGCCGCGTACCGGCCACACAAGAAAAATAAGGAGAACTCGCTATGGCACAATATGGAAACGCCCTTGTAAAAAAGGCAAAGACAACCTCGGAACAGCCCTGTACCTTTACCGCCAACGGGGTAGAAGTCAAGCTGACCCCTGCCACCGTGAAAAACTACCTGGTCAGCGGCAACGCCGAGCGCATCACCGATCAAGAGGTTGTGATGTTCATCAACCTGTGCAAATACAATGGCCTGAACCCCTGGCTACGCGAGGCGTACTGTATCAAATATGGCAGTTCGCCCGCTACGATGGTGGTTGGTAAAGAGACCTTCCAAAAGCGGGCCGATGCCGACCCGAACTATAACGGCGAACAGGCCGGTGTCATCGTGGAGACTGCGGACGGCCAGATCGAGCGGCGAGAAGGCTGCCTTGTGCTGGAAAGTGAACAGCTGTTGGGCGGTTGGGCCAAGGTCTACCGCAAAGACCGCCTTTACCCCAGTACTGCCGAGGTCAGCATGACCGAGTATACCGGCCGCAAATCGGATGGTAGCCCCAATGGCCAGTGGAGCGGCAAACCTGCCACGATGATCCGCAAGGTGGCGCTGGTGCAGGCCTTGCGTGAGGCGTTCCCCGCGCGGTTGGGTGCCTTGTACACCGCCGAGGAGCGCGGCTATGCTGAGCCGGTAGAGGCGACCTTCAACGAGGTGCCTGAGGCAGATGCCCCCACACCCCAGCAGACCTCCGGCAAGACCCCCATGCCAGACGCTGCACCGGTCCCCAGCGATGCGGATGACTTCTTTGCCGGCGTAGAGTAAGCGGGTGCAGCCTATGGCACGTGAGTATGTGTGCCTCTATCACAGCTACTTAAAATCAGTCGAACCCCTCAACGACGCGGAGCGCGGGCGTTTGTTCACAGCATGCCTAACCTACAGCATGACGGGCGCAGAGCCTGATCTTCGTGGGAACGAGCGGTTTGTTTGGCCGACGATTCGGGAGCAGATAGACAGAGACACCAAGAAATACAGCGATTTCTGCAAAAAGCAGCAGGAAAACATCCGCAAACGGTGGGATACCACCGTATACGATGGTACATCTGGTATACCAGACGATACCAAACATACCAAAGAAAAGGAAAAGGAGAAGGAGAATATACTATCTTCTCCTAACGTCGAAGATAGTATAGCGCGTACACCTGCGCGGAAACGATTTACCCCGCCCACACTGGCAGAGGTGACCGCCTATTGCCGTGAGCGCCAGAACGCCGTAGACCCCCAGCGGTTTATTGACTACTACACTGCCAACGGCTGGAAGGTGGGCAAAAACAGCATGAAGGATTGGAAAGCCGCGGTGCGTACCTGGGAGGGCAAGCATCGGGATACTGCCCCTGCACAGCGCAGCAGCCTGGATGAGACCCGCGCAGTATTGCGCCGCATTGCAGGAGGTACCCCATGACCTACGAGGAAACTGCCCGGTTTTTGAACGGTGCCTTGAACTACTGGCCCACGTTGTTCCGTGGCAATGACCCGGAAGCTATGACCCAGGCATGGGCGGTGGCGCTGGCTGACATCCCCTATGCAGCCTGTGCCCGCGGTGTTGTAAAGCTGGCCCAAACGATGAAGTTTCCGCCCAGTATCGCCGAAATATGCGCAGCTGCAAAAGAGTACATGCCCGCCCAAGTAACCCAACTGGACAGGCTCCTTGCCATCACCTGCCATGAGGAGTTGGGGCTCGACACACCCCTTTACCGCCAGATGCAAGCTGAGAGGTTGCCCGATCCCGACATCAAAAAATTGAGATAAAACGACATAAAGGGAGATTCGCTATGAAAAACGCTACTCAATCCAGAAAGCAGGTGGGCGATGTATGACTTACCGGGAATTTCTGGAAAACAAGATCGATATTGCCCCGCAAAGCGGTATTGAGGTTGATCCTGCCGAAATCAGCCCAGCCCTGAAAGACCACCAGCGTGTTTGCGTCCTGTGGGCGCTGCGCGGTGGACGGCGCGGCCTTTTTGCCCGGTTCGGCCTGGGCAAGACCGTCATGCAGCTGGAATGGTGCCGCATCCTGCAAAAGCACATCGGCGGTCAGACGCTGATCGTGATGCCGCTGAACGTCATGCCAGAGTTTCGTGCGGACGCTGTACATCTGCTGGGGCTGGACGAACCGCCTTACTGCCGCACCATGGCCGAGGTGAAAGCCTGCCAGGCGCCCATCATCCTGACCAACTATGAGCGCGTCCGGGATGGGGACATTGACCCGCATTACTTTACGGCCGTAAGCCTGGACGAAGCGGCCACGCTGCGCAGCTTTGGCAGCAAGACCTATCAAGAATTTATGCAAAAGTTCAAGGGTGTACGGTATAAGCTGACCAACACCGCCACGCCAAGTCCAAACCGCTACAAAGAACTGATCCACTACGCCGGATTCCTGGAAGTGATGGACACCGGGCAGGCGTTGACGCGGTTTTTCAAGCGCGATTCGACCAAGGCCAACAACCTGACCCTGTACCCAGGCAGGGAGCGGGAGTTCTGGATCTGGTGTGCTAGTTGGGGGCTGTTTCTGCAAAAGCCATCCGACCTTGGCTTTTCGGATGAGGGCTACAGCCTGCCGCCTATGGATATTCGCTACCACAAGTTGACCAGCGCTGAACGCCCGGCCGATTTTGAGCCGGACGGCCAGCTTAAACTGGGCCATGATGCCGCCATGGGACTGACCGATGCCGCGCGGGAAAAGCGCGAGAGCATCGAAATCCGCGCTGCTGAAACCGCCCGTATTGTGGCTGCTGCACCTGACGACAACTTTGTAATTTGGCACGACCTCGAAGAAGAGCGCCGCGCCTTGAAGCGGGCCTTGCCGGAGATGGTGGACATCTACGGCAACATGGACTTAGAGACCCGCGAACGGCGCGTCATGGACTTTGCGCAGGGACGTACCCGACTGTTCGGCACAAAAAAGAGCCTGTCCGGGTCTGGCTGCAACTTCCAGCGGTATTGCCACCGGGCCATCTTTATGGGCATAGACTACGAGTTCAACGATTTTATCCAGGCCGTGCACCGCATCTACCGCTTTTTGCAGCAAAGCCCGGTCGTCATTGACATCCTGTACATGGATACCGAAAGCGAAGTGCTGCTGACTTTGCAGCGCAAATGGCGGCAGTACGATGAACTGAGCGCCCAGATGGAAGAAATCATAAAAACCTACGGCCTGGGCAGCCTTGCCCTGGAAGCCCTGAAACGAACGATTGGATGTGAGCGTGTGGAAGTCACCGGAAAAAACTATACTGCCATCAACAACGATTGCGTTGAGGAGGTGCGCAGCTGGCCCACGGACAGCATCGACCTGTATGTGACCAGCATTCCCTTTGGCAATCACTACGAATACAGCCCCAGCTATAACGACTTTGGCCATAACCCGGACGATGCAGAGTTTTTCAAGCAGATGGACTACCTGACCCCAGAACTGATGCGCACCTTGAAGCCGGGCCGCGTAGCTGCCATCCATGTAAAGGACCGCGTACAGTTTGGCAACGTCACCGGCATGGGGATGCCGACCATTGAACCGTTCCACGCGGATTGCATCTCGCACTTCATCCGTCACGGCTTTGCCTACTTTGGCATGATTACCGTCGTCACCGATGTGGTGCGCGAAAATAACCAGACATACCGCCTGGGCTGGACAGAGCAATGCAAGGACGGCACCAAAATGGGCGTTGGCTGCCCGGAGTACATCCTGTTGTTCCGCAAGCTGCCCACCGACCACAGCAAAGGCTATGCCGATGTGCGGGTAAGCAAAGACAAGGCCGACTACACCCGCGCACAATGGCAGATTGATGCCCATGCTTTCTGGCGTTCAAGCGGCGACCGGCCTTTCGGGCGGGAAGATTTGGAACGCATCCCGGTAAGCAAGCTGCAAAGCGTTTACCGCAAGTATAGCCGAGGCACCGTTTACGACTACAACGAGCATGTAAAACTGGCCGAGGGACTCGACAAAGACGGCCGCCTGCCGTCCACCTTTATGGTGGTAGCACCCGGCAGCTGGGACATGACCGTATGGGACGACATAAACCGCATGCGCACACTCAACACCAGCCAGAGCCGACGCCGCCAGCAGATGCACGTCTGCCCGTTGCAGCTGGATATTGTGGAACGACTCATCAACCGCTATTCAAATCCGGGCGATCTGGTTGCCGACCCGTTTGCCGGGCTGTTCACGGTGCCGTATCTGGCTGTAAAGATGGGGCGCAAGGGCAAAGGCGTAGAACTGAACCCGGATTATTTCCGGGATGGTGTAGGCTACTGCGAAGCAGCAGACGCAGAGCAGAGTGCGCCGACACTGTTTGACCTGATGGAAGAAGGGGAGGAGGCTACCCATGCGTGACCTTGCACAAGAAAAGGACCGAACACGGGAATCGGTCTCGCAGATCGTATCGTGGTGCCTGGTTATTGCTCTGCACCAAACCGAGGGCATCGGGAAAAAGCGACAGGATGACGTAGCCGCCAAGGCGCTGGTCGTCCAGGAAGCCGCCGCAAAGAGGCTGGCCCGGCAATCGCGGGAGGAAGTCATCGCCTGGCTGCGCAGCCAACTGGACAAGCTTGATTTGCCGGATAGTGCCCTAACTTTTCGCGTACCGTTACGGCGGGCACCCAAAAGCCGCCGTGAGCAGGAGCTGCGCATCGCCGGAGATCAAGCTGCCACTCTTACCTGGCTGATTTTCGCCTTAGCCATCCACCGGGCACTGCACTTTGGGGCACAGCGGCTTGTACGTCTGCATACAGCCACGATGGAAAACTACCGCCAATTCTCGGATTGGGAGTTGGACGGTGCCGATTGGGCATTTTCGCGCCTGCAGCACTGTGCCCAACAGGCCTTGCAAGAAGAATTGGACATTGTAGAAACGCACGAGGATGCTCCCACCGTCGAACAAACCGCGACCGCCTACCTACGGGAGAACCAGATGCTGCAAGAACAGGTAGGGCGCGTTATAAAGGCTGCACAACTTCCCACTGTTACTCCAAAGTATCCGCTGGCGGTGTTGAGCACATCTCACCTGCGGGCACTGCTGGAAGGGGAGGGCGTATGAGTACTACCGCCCGGACACTTTGCCCTACCGAGGATACCGAGCAGATCTGCCTGTTCCGCTGGGCTACGCTGCAAAGCGGCAAGTATCCAGAGCTTACTCTGATGTACCACATTCCCAACGGCGGCAAGCGCAGCAAGGCCGAGGCTGCCAGGTTCCGCGCTATGGGTGTAAAAGCCGGAGTGCCGGACATCTTCCTGCCGGTCAAGCGCAGCGGGCATTGGCTGACTGGCCCCTCCGATATGGTCGCACCCTATAATGGCCTGTACATCGAGCTTAAGCGCCAGCACGGCGGCACTGTATCCCCGGCACAAAAGACGTGGATTGCCGCCCTGCGCAAAGCTGGTTATGCGGTCGAAGTCTGCAAAGGCTGGGAAGCTGCGGCTGCTGTTACCATGGATTATCTGGAGGGACGGTACCGGCCGGTGTACCAGGGATGAAAACATAATGAAATATCAATGAGGTACGCGAATGACGACAACTAAATTTTGCAAGACCTGCGGCAAGATTATGCGGGACGTTGCCCCTAACAAGCGCTTTTGTGCCAAATGTTCCCACGCGAAAAAACTTGCCTATGAACGGAGCCGCAGCCCCGAGAACAAAAAGCCTGCCGTAAAATGCTCAAAACCCACCTTTAGTGCCTGGAAAGGGAAATATAAGCCCCTGGCGCAGTGCGTCCATGAGGCTACCCTGTTGGGAATTTCTTATGGGCAGTATGTCCAGCACGGGCTGGACCGGGAGGGTTTAAAATGACGCTGGTTGAAAGCATTTTCTATTGTACGCTTCTCTGTGGACTGTTTGGCATGTTTTATTTAATGGGTAGAGCCGACGGCAAAACGGATTTCCATGCACCACGGGAAGATGACATTGCCATGGAACACAGGCATGGAGGTGATGCCGATTGAGCTCGCCAAGATATGACTGGTGGCCCTATGTAAAGGGCATGATCCGCCGCTACCCGGAGTTGTGTGCCCGCCAGGAAGAACTGCGCCGCACAAAGATGTCCCCGAATCTAACCGGGATGCCCGGCGCCCACGGCCAGGCCAGTGACCCGGTAGCCGATGCTGCCCTGCGGGAGCTGCCGGAGATCAACCGCCGGGAACTGGAAGCCGTGCGGCAGGCCATTGAGGAGACACGCTCCCTGCCAAACGGGGAGGAGCGGCTGGAGATGGTCAGGCTGGTTTTCTTGAAGAGGACGCATACATTGGAAGGGGCAGCGATGGAGCTGCACTGGTCTGCACGAAAGCTGGTAGAATGGCATGGGGAGTTTATACGATGTGTAGCGAAATATTTTGGGCTTTTATCATAATCAATTTTTTCAATGTCAATAGAATTTTTGAAATTTCACATTTTTCTCATTATAAAGTGTTTCATTTTGTTTTAAAATGTGGTAAAGTCATTATATAAGTACTTGTAGGATATAAAATTTGTGTATTCTAATGTATAAGGTGGGTCATAGATGTCAATAAAAACAAAAGGATATCATGGCACTACTGATACTGCTGCTGCATCAATTATCAGCCAAAACAAGTTCTATATAAGCAAGAAAGACATAGAATGGTTGGGTGCGGGGACATATTTCTTTGCACACAAAGCGTATGCCACCGCTTGGGCCAATCGAGAAGTCAATAAACCCGCTCATGCGGGCTGCTCACCAGTTGTTCTGTCTGTAAAATTGACCTACGAAGATTTTCAATTACTTGATTTGGATGATCCCACGCAGCGAGATCAAGTAAACGAATTGATTAAAGGATTTATCGATGTTACTGCTTCCGTAAAAGACTCTCCGAAGGCTGATATGCATAAAGTCGAGCAGCGAAAAAAATGGTGTTTTGCTTGTAATTTATACCGACGATTGCACAAGGGAATCGCTATAACGTCATTTACATTTCTCGTGCGCGATAATCCTAACGGATTTCCAGATACACAGCGTCAGTTTTGTGTAAGTGATCCTGCAATTATTTCAAATATTAAAAAGGAGGCTTGATGTCATGAATTCCCCAAACGTCAAGGAACTGCTTGCAGCGTACTCTCCTGAAGAGCTTGCTAAAATTCTCCGTGAGGAGCTTGATGCCGTTGGCATCTCGTATACGTGCAATTCGGAAGACACTTTCAACTTTTGTCCAATTTCTATAGATGATTTTGATTCATATTCTTTCCCTGTACCGGACGATGATATGCAATGGAAGGGAAAAGTCATCTGTAATTCATCAACTCGTGCAACGGTTGAATCTTATTCGTCTCAAAATGATAATAGCTTATCTGACGTTGGATATTTGTACAAATCAACAATTTCTGCACGCCCTGATACCACATATGAGAGAGGATACTATCCTGCTGCGTAATTTATCAAGTGAGTGATTACTATGAACGAAAATGTTAAAAGTGTTCTTCAAATAAAACATTTTGTTTTTGATGAATTGTCCTTTAAAAGAAAAGGCTTTCGCCAACCCGATGTGGACGAACTTCCTTTTGAGGTTGAAACCACTGTTCGTAAGCGTGGAGTAAATGATTACTTAGTTTCTTTAATGATAACAGTATCCAAAGAGAATGAGTTTGATGCTTCTGTTCGCATTACTGGCTATTGTGAGATAGACGATAATACTCCCAACTTGGAAGTTATTCTACGCGAAAATGCATCTGCAATCTTGTATCCGTACGCTCGTGCTGAAATGACCTTGCTTACTTCTCAGCCTGAAACATCGTCTGTTGTTTTGCCGGTAATCAATATGCACGAAATGATGCGCAATGCAAAGACTTCTGTTCCAGCTGATTCCGCTAAAGAAACATAAGATTTGCATTAAAAAGCCAAAAATCCATGCTATAATACTATCATCAAAAGCCGTAAGGAACGGGAATGAAGTGACCCCCAAAAGTTAGACAATATTTTGAAGTAAAAATTGTTCAAGCA
>ERZ1026874.1101-NODE-1101-length-14899-cov-13.451226_pt1 | contig 14899 bp, 9 predicted proteins | sample MGYA00380167_ERZ1026874 | MGnify/ENA primary metagenome ERZ1026874 (study PRJEB33269, sample SAMEA4719803) | human gut metagenome | biome: human-associated habitat; feature: organic feature; material: feces | place: Cameroon | collected 2013-10 ...
TGTTGTCTGGCCTTGACCGAGCGATTGCTCTGGCATGGTCTAAGGCGCAGTGGTGAGTGTGGGATGCTTCCCGCATTTGTTTCTTGATTACGAGCTTTATTATAGCGGTAACTTGTGTGCAGAATTTAAAAGCCGTTTGAACGATTTTGAAATTCTATTTGAATAATTTATGACGAGGGGTGATGCAATGAAAGATATTAAAAAGAAACCCGCTGGGCGGGTGCCGAAAAGCAATACAGCAGGGAAAATACCCAAGGCGGCGCTGAAAAAGGCTTGGACAGAAGCCAAGGAGAAAAGCCGCACCAAGCTGCGGGAAAGCACTTCCACGCAGGGGGATGGCGACTACACTGCCGCCAATGATACTGGTGGGGCGGTGGCTGATACATCATATTCAGCTATCAAGCAAAACACAGGCTTCACCGTACAGCAGGGGCGCAAGTTCGCCCGCAAGCAGACTCAAAAATACCGGGAAAGCACCGAAACCATCCTCCCCCACACCGCCAGTGAGCGTGGTGTCAGCCCGAAACAGGGCGGGCGCGGCACGCTGCCCAATGCAGACCAGCGCCCGCGCCGTGGGGCGGATTTGCCCCGCCAGCGGGCAAAAGAAAAAATTATCACTGCCAAGACCGCGCCGCACGATATTCGCGGCGTGACCCAAGGTAAGCGCCAACTGCGCACTGCCGCAAATGAAACAGCGCAGAATATAGCGGCTCAAGCTCAAGTGCAAACCCATACCCGGCAAGTGCAGCTTGCCATACAAAAAGCAGCCAGCAGCACCCGAAAAACTATTACAGCAGCACGCTCGGCTATCCGTCACTTTCTTGCCAGTCTGCACAGCCTTGTTATGGCCATTGCCACAGGCATCAGTGTGGCAATTAGTATTATTATTGTCATCAGCCTTGTGGCATTTGTTTCTGGCTCGGCCTACGGCATATTTTTTGCCGCCAATGCCCCAAACGAAAACGCCATTTCTGTGCAAGAAGCCGTGGAAATCCTCACGGGCGAATACCGTGACAGGCTGGAAGAAATCTCCAACACCATACAACATGACCGCCAGGACATTGTAGCCAACGATGATGTGTACTTCATCCGTTGGCAGGATGTCCTGGCGGTCTTTTCTTCGTATGTGTCGGGGAACGAGCTCGGTTCCCCGGTTGCTTCGCTGGAAGAAGAACAAGTTGACAAGCTGCGAGAAATCATGTGGGCGATGAATGCGGTTGGTTACTCTACCCATCCGGAGACTACAACTATAAATACCACTGATGAGGACGGAAACCCAACCACTACGGAGATAACGGAAACTGTCCTCGTAATCGAACTGACCCACAAAACACCCGACGAAATGGCGGCATACTACCACTTTACCTCTCGCCAGAACACCTATTTGCAACTCCTGCAAGACCCTCAATACGAGGAACTATGGGCGGAACTGCTCGGCGGCTTTGCACAGGGAGGCGGTGAACTTATGAACCCGGACAGCACCCGCACTCCGACTGGTACATTGCAATGGCCGCTGCCTGTTGCGGGTACGATTACTTCTCAATTCGGCTACCGCGTGGACCCCATCACTGGCGAGGTCAGCTCCCACACCGGCACCGATATTGCCTGCGCCGAGGGTACGCCGATCCTTGCCGCTGCAGATGGCATCATCACCGTTGCCAACGGTCTTGACAGCTGGGGCGGCAGCTACGGCTACTACATTCAAATCGACCACGGAGGCGGGTTGGAAACTTTGTATGCCCACGGCTCCTCTATTTGCGTCACCACCGGCCAGCAAGTGCAGACCGGACAGGTCATCGGTTATGTCGGCCATACCGGGAGGGCTACAGGCAGCCATCTGCATTTAGAAGTGCGCGTCAATGGCAATCGGACGGATGCTATGCAATACTTTGGATAGCAAATTTACCGATTAGACTCTTATAGTTCACTTTCCAGCGTAATAACAGATTCACGTTCCACAAGCTCTACGTCAAGAATCAGCGATTCGGCGGGAGCCAAAGGATCTGCAAGCTGGCGGAACAGAATTTCGATGGCAAGCTTCCCCTTCTGTTCTAAATCCTGCGAGATGGTTGTCAGCTGCGGGTGCATCTGCTGGCAGACAACAAGGTCATCAAATCCGATGACGGAAAAATCGGCAGGAACTTTTGCACCGGCATTGCGTAGGCTCTGAATCAGAAAAGCTGCAATCTGGTCACTGGTTACAAAAATACCGGTAATATCTTTGCGGTATAAGGCGATTGCTTCACCGATCTTGGCAATGGAAGATTGTTCGGTAGCGGATTTGATAGCAAAGATGTTCTCTTTCGGCAGGGATAGATCATACTCGGAAAGAGCATCACAAAATCCAGAAAAGCGATGCTGAACAACGCCATTGCTGAGAACTTGAGGCCCCACAAAAGCGAGGTTGCGGTGGCCATGCTCAATGAAATGCTTTGCGGCAAGATAACCACCTTTATAGTCATTGATACCGACATTGGACAACTGGCGCAGGGTGCTGTAGCTGTCAACAAAAATCATCGGGATATCAGAAGAACGGCAAAGCGTTTGAATTTCATTGTCGAACATACCTAAAAAGATGGCACCTTCTGCATTCCAGGTTTGAAGGCTTTTGGAAATTTCATCCTTAGAGTCCATGATGCTTAGCATGGTGTAGTAACCGCGTTGCTGAATCATCTGGATCATCGTGCCGACAAGGATGGCATTATGCGGGTTCTCCAGAGCATTTTCGTCAGGCCGTCCACGAAGAATCAACGCAATGATTTTGGAACTGCGCTTTGCAAGGCTGCGCGCAGAAGAATTTGGCACATAGCCCATTTCTTTAATTAAGGCGCGGATACGAGTGGCGTTCTCCTCTGACACCTTTGAAAGATTGTTATTAACAACATTGGAGACAGTCATCGTACTAACGCCTGCTGCACGTGCAATATCTCGCAGGGTGACCATTTGCATCCCAACCTTTCTCCTTTTTATTTAATAGTAAACGAAAGAATATCAAAAATCAAGTGGTAAACGAAATTAAATTACGTTTATAAACTATAGACATGTGCGTTTTGCACAGTTTACAAAAGTTTACTATGTACATAAGCGCGAAATGTGACAAAAGATGTTGACTTTTTCCAAAACTGGGGTATACTGTAGGTAGTTTAGCGGTACACCAAACCGCACAAAGCAAACTAAAAAATAGGAGGAACACAAATGAAAAGGTTTTTAGCTGGAATGCTGGCACTGTCCATGACCGCATCCCTGGCTGGCTGCGCATCGAACGCTGCTTCGTCTTCGACCGAGCAGACTTCGCAGGCCACCACCGACACGGCAACATCTACCGCCGACACGGCAACAACGGAGACGCTCCCCGTTATGGGTGATGTCATTCAGTATGACCCGAATCAGCCTGTCAACGATGGCAAGGATATCGACATCGAGTTCTGGTACTGGACCGGCGCCGCCAACCTGTTCGAAGATCTGGCCAACTCTTACATGGCAATCCATCCGAACGTCAACATCACCCTCGTAGAGAACCCCTATGATGATTACTGGACCAAGCTTCCCCTGGCCTTGCAGGGCAATGACGGCCCTGCAATCTTCAACGTCCACAACAGCAAGCAGGAATTGCTGCTTGACTACCTGGCTCCCTATGAGATCCCGACCGAGGATCTGGAGAAAGAGTTCGTTGGTACCTACGGCCACGAATTTGACGGCAAGGTTTACTTTGTTGACTACGGCCTGATGACCGCAACGATGTACTACAACACCGATATGTGGGAAGCCGCTGGCCTGACCAAGGACGATATCCCCAAGACCTGGGATGAGTTCCGCGAGGTCGCCAAGAAGCTCACCATCCGCGATGATGCTGGCAACCTGGTACAGGCTGGCTTCAGCTACAACGGCGGTATTCAGGGCGATGTTCTTGGCATGCAGTATCAGTACGGCCAGAACTTGTTCAATGATGATGGCACCATCACGCTGAACAACGAGGCTATGCACAATGTTATCCAGCGCCTGAAAGACATTTACGAAGTCGACGGCAGCGGTGATTACAACTTCGGCAACAACTCCGGCGATAACTTCGGCCAGGGCACCGTTGCAATGTATCTGGGCTGGGGCTTCATGACGAACGTCTTGACCTCGAACTTCCCCGAACTGAACTTCGACTGCTTCGAGATTCCTACCCCGACCGAGGATGTCCCCTACGCTTACCACAGATATAACGGTGAGTCCACCTTCGGTGTCAACAAGAACGCCCCTGCTGATCAGCAGGCCGTTGCACAGGATATCGTTCGTTACTTCTTCGCAAATGATGAACTCGAGAAAGAGTTCTGCATGGCCAACTCTGTGTTCCCCGCCAAGGTTTCCTTGCAGTCTGATGCAGACCTGCTGGCAAGCCCGAGCATTGCCGTACTGGCAGACCACATTGACCGCTACATTTGGCCCGGCCCCATGCCTGATACCGTTGAGAACAACGTGAAGATCATGCTTGAGGATGTCTTCTACAACAATGCGGATCTCGATACCGCATTGCAGTCCGCAGAAGATGCCATCAATGAAGATCTCGCTGGTTCCGGTTTCGCTTCTCAGGAATCTGTGTACAAATACGCAAGCGAAGCAATCCACTAAGGCACTCCAGGCCGGCAGGAGGTATCCTGCCGGCCATTTTTACTTAGAGAAATGGGAGGGAAAATCGCATGAAGAATCGTGTGCGCCGCAATCCCCTGCGCAGCAAAAGTGAAATCTGGCTGCGCAATATCGTGGTTGTAACCGTGGTAGCGTTTTTCAGCATTTTTGTTTTTATACCGATCGGCGCTGTCTTTGTTGGCAGCTTCCACCAGTGGAACCCGTTAAAGGGACAGTTCAATTTCACAGGCACAGCGAACTGGGTAAAAGCATTTACCAGTGATCTGTTCTGGAAGTCCATGAAGAATACGTTCCTGTTTGCGGCTGTAGCAACCAGTTTCCGCATCATCATTGGTCTTGCGCTTGCAAGCGCGCTTTATTCCCGGCTGATCAAGCATAAGAGCCTTTACCGTGTGCTGTACTATCTGCCTACGATCACACCGCTGGTTGCAGTTGCCTTTGTGTGGAAGTTCATTTTCGACCCGCAGATTGGCTTGCTCGATCAGATTTTGCAGAAAAACATCAACTGGCTGTTTGACAGCCGCTATGCGATGCCCGCGATCCTGCTGCTGACGATATGGAAAGACTTCGGCTATGCGGTTATCATTCTGCTTGGCGGCATGTATGCCCTGCCCCAGGATTGCTTTGAAGCAGCGGAAATTGATGGTGCTTCTGCCTGGCAGCGCTTTGTTTACATGACATTGCCCCTGCTGAAACCCACGATCATCTTTATTGTGATTACCTCCCTTATTTCCTACTTCCAGACCTATGTCCCCGTCATGGTCCTGACGCAAGGCGGCCCGGGTACGCAGACGTATCTGGCTTCGTATCTGATTTACGATCAGGCTTTTGTAAAATACAACTTCGGTTATGCTTCGGCCTTGTCGTTTGTGTTGTTTGCCTTTATTGCTGTGCTGACACTCATCTCGTTCTACGTTTCGGAAAGAAAAGATGATATGGAGGGCTGAAAATGAAAAGAAAAACACAGGCAATTATACTCCATGCCGTTTTGTTGGTGTGCAGCATTGCAACAATCCTTCCGTTTTTGTGGATGCTTTCTTCTTCTTTTAAAACAAACGTAGAGATCAATGCACTGGCACAGACGTTCTTCCCCAAGAATCCGACCGTCCAGAACTACATTGACGTTGTCCAAAAATTCAATTTTCTGGGATATTTCCGCAACAGCCTTGTGTACGCGCTGATCGTCACGGTGGTTTCTGTGTATACCAGTGCCCTGACAGGCTTTGTTCTTTGCAAATACCAGTTCCGTGGCAGACAGGCTGTGTTTACGATGATTATGCTGACAATGCTGGTTCCCGGCGTTGTTACCATTATTCCGCGTTACAGCCTCATGCAGGGGCTTGGGTGGCTGGATTCGTATAAGGCTCTGCTTTTGCCGAGTTTGTTTACCTCTTTTGGCATTTTTATGATGCGGCAGGCATCGTATGCGATTCCCAATGAAATGCTGGAATCCGCTCGTATTGACGGTGCGAACGAGTTTTATATCTTCCACCGCATTGTACTCCCCCAGCTGCATAACTCCATTATCAGCATTTCGATTTTCCAGTTCCTGTGGGCTTGGGACGATTATCTCTGGCCCTATCTGGTCATCCGTACCGAGAAGAAGCAAATGCTTTCGATTGGCCTGAACCTTTTCAGCGGCCGGTTCTCTACGGACTACGCCGGACTTTTTGCGGCAACCAGCATTGCAATTATTCCTGTTGTCGTATTCTATATTATTTTCCAGAAGCATTTTGTAGAGGGTGTTTCCTCCGCTTCGATCAAAGGCTGATCTGTAAAAACGAAAGGAGATATTATGGCTGTTACGACTTCAAAGGCCAATCGGAATATGGTAATGTATTCCGTTTTTGTACGCAACTACAGTGAAGAAGGCACTTTTAAGCAGCTCCAGAACGACCTTGACCGCATCAAGGCGCTGGGCGTAGATATTATCTGGCTTCTTCCGATTCATCCGGTCGGTGTGGTGGAGCGTAAAGGTGCGGTGGGCAGCCCGTATGCCATTAAAGATTACCGTGCGATTGATCCGGCTCTCGGCACCAAAGAAGATTTGCAGGAACTGGTGCAGGAAATCCACGCCCGCGGCATGCGCTGCATCATGGACGTGGTGTATAACCATACTTCGCCGGATTCCTGGCTGGCACAGCATCACCCGGAATGGTTCTACCATAAACCGGATGGCAGTTTTGGCAACAAAGTCGGCGAATGGCTGGATGTAGTCGATTTGGACTACTCCCAGCGTGACCTGTGGGACTATCAGATCGAAACCTTGAAGCAGTGGGCCGAGATCGTGGATGGCTTCCGCTGCGATGTAGCCCCGCTGATCCCCTTGGAGTTCTGGCTTCGTGCGCGGCAGGAAGTAGAAACGGTCCATCCCGGCTGCTTCTGGCTCAGCGAGTCGGTGGAGCCCATTTTCACGGTAGAAAATCGTGCAAGAGGTCTCGTCAGCCTTTCCGATTCTGAAATTTATCAGGCGTTTGATGTTTCGTATGAATACGATATTTTTGCTTACTTTAAAGATTACCTCAAAGGTAATATCCCGTTGAGCGAATATGCCGCTGCCATTAACCGCCAGGAGGCTATCTATCCGGACAACTATGTGAAGCTGCGCTATCTGGAAAACCACGATAATGCGCGGGCAAAACTTATGATCCCGGATGAGACGGCCCTGGAAAACTGGACGGCTTTTATCTATTTCCAGAAAGGCATGACGCTGCTTTACGCTGGACAGGAACATCAGGCCACGCATCTGCCGAGTCTGTTTGAAAAAGACCCGGTTCAGTGGGACAGCAGTAAGGATATTTCGCCGCTGCTGACCCGTCTTGCTGAAATCAAGCGCAAGAAAATTTTCACGGACAGCCGTTATACCGTAACCGCATTGCCGCATGACATTTTGCTTGCCACACACACCAAGGGCGAGAAGCAGATCACCGGCATCTTTAGTCTGCGCGGTGAAAGCAGTCTGGTACAGGTGGATGTGCCTGCCGGTGTCTATGAGGAGCTGATTTCCGGCGGCAAGGTGGAAGTCCATGCAGGCATGATAAGCACCAACGGTAAACCGATCATTTTCGAGAGTGATAGAAAGGTACCCTGAAAATGGATGTGAATAAGAATGTAACCGCACCTTGCTGCTGCGAGCAAAGTAAGATCCAGGGTGACTGCTATCGCTTCAGCATTTTGACACCGCAGCTTGTGCGAATGGAATATGCCGCAGATGGTGTATTTGAAGATCGCCCAACGCAGCTTGCGGTAAATCGTAACTTCCCGCCTGTATCTTTTGAAGTACACGAAACGGAAAGCTCCTTGCAGATCCGGACCGAAGCGCTGGATATCTTTTATGATAAAGGCCCTTTTACCCCGAATACGCTTCAGGTAAAGGTAAGAAGTGAGTGCTGCGGCATTTATTGCACCTGGAATTACGGCGACCCCATCAATGAGGGCCTTGGCGGAACCGCGCGCACGCTGGACGGGGCCGAGGGCGAGATTCCCCTTGACCCGGGCATTCAATCGCGGATCGGCGGCTTTGGCGTGTTGGATGACAAAGATTCTTCTGTGGTAGAGGCGGACGGAAGTCTCCATCCCAGAAGAAGCGGCATTGAAGATATTTACTTTTTCGGCTATGGCTTTGCCTATCGCGAATGCCTGCGAGACTTTTTCCATCTTTCCGGGAGCACTCCCCTGCTCCCTCGCTATTCGCTTGGCAACTGGTGGAGCCGATTCCACGCATATACGGAAGAAGAATACCTTGGGTTAATGGATCAATTCCGCAAAGCGCGTATTCCCATGGCGGTTGCGGTAATCGACATGGATTGGCATTTGCGCGACATCAACCCCAAATATGGCAAGGGGTGGACCGGGTTCACCTGGAACCGCAAATTGTTTAAAGATCCCGCTGCATTTTTGGGTGCCCTGCATGACCGCAATCTGAAAACCACCTTAAATGTACATCCGGCGGAAGGCATCCAGCCCCATGAAGAAATGTACGAACAGGCATCGCGCGACCTTGACCGAGATCCTTCGCTGGAACAGCCAATCCTGTTTGATTTCTGCGACCCGGAATTTATTAAGGTATACTTTAAAGATGTCATTCACCCGCTGAAAGCGCAGGGAGTTGATTTCTGGTGGCTTGACTGGCAGCAGGGAACGATTTCCAGAACCCCGCATATTGATCCGCTCTGGTTGGTGAACTATTACCATTTTGAGGATGAGCGCAGGGACGGTAAACGCCCCATGATCCTTTCCCGTTATGCGGGACCCGGCAGCCATCGCTACCCGATAGGTTTCTCCGGCGATAGCATTATCAGCTGGAAAACGCTGGACTTCCAGCCGTACTTTACGGCAACCGCAGCCAACATCGGCTACGGCTGGTGGAGCCATGATATTGGCGGACACGCATCTGGCCATAGAGATGTTGAATTGCAGACGCGATGGATACAGTTTGGGGTGTTCTCCCCTATTTTCCGTCTCCACAGCACCTCCAATATGTTCAACGGCAAAGAGCCGTGGCGTTACCCGGAACCGGCAAGAAGCATTATGGCCGACTTTATGCGCCTGCGGCATCAGCTGCTTCCCTACCTGTACACGATGAACTGGCGATGCCATACTTCCGGGGAAATGCTGGTAGAACCGATTTACTATCAGTATCCCAAAAACGATGAGGCCTATCGCGTTAAAAACCAGTATTTCTTTGGCAGTGAGCTGATGGCTGCACCGATCACGCAACCGGCCGGTACAGCGTCCCAGCGCGGCTGCTGCACGGTCTGGCTACCGGAAAACGACTATTTTGACTTTTTCTCCGGGATGCACTACACAGGAAAGCGCATGCTGAATGTTTATCGTCCGCTGCAAACAATGCCGGTATTTGCAAAGCCGGGTGCAATTGTTCCGCTTACCTCTGCTGAAGAAACCGAGAAAAATGGCGTGCTGCTTCCCAAGACATTGGAAATCAAGGTGTTCGGCGGAGCAGATGGCCATTTCGCGCTGTATGAAGATGACGGCGAAACAATGGCATACCAGGACAAGCAGTACGCAGAAACGCACATGGAATTCCAGTGGCGCGCAGACGAGGGCGCAACGGTATTTGCAATTACGCCGGAATGCTTCAGCACGGATTTCCTGCCGGAATCGCGAACCTATGTAGTTTGCTTTGTTGGCGTAAATGATGCAGAAGATATCCAGGTCAATTGCAATGATGAAGAGATTGCTGTTGTAAAAGCGTATAGCCCCGAAGAGAAAATGTTGTCGGTTGCTATCCCGGCTTGCCAGATCGAGTCTCAAATTGAAATCAGCATCCCTGCTGGCCTTTCCCTCAAGAAAAACAATAAGAACGAGATGATCTATGAAATTCTGAATGACTGCACAATCGGATATGAGTTAAAAGACCTGATTTATCGCACGGTCCTTGCTGATACAGATTGTGCACAGGTCGTAAGTGAGCTTCAGGCAATGAACCTCCCGCAGGATGTGCTGGGTGCTTTGCTGGAAGTGATCCTGGCAGAATAATTTGCGCGCTCCCCTACTTGTAAATTTACATTATTAAGGAGAACCGAGATGAAAAAACTGCTGAAAAGGTTTGGATCAACATTACTGGTTTTCACTATGCTGTGTACGATGGCCCCCAAGGTCAGTGCCCGCGATAGTGAAAGTACGCGGAAAGGCACAGGTGTCTACCCTTTGTACTGGACTGCGTATGAACCTTGCTTCACGGAAGATGCTCCACTTAGCGAGGAACGCTGGAAAGCCAACGTAGACTGGGTGGCAGAAAATCTCCTTCCGTATGGTTATAACATGGTTACGACAGATGGATGGCTTGGTGGTTCAACCCAGACAACAGAGAATGGTTATCTCCTGAAATATAATGATGAATGGGAACACGACTGGGCTTATTGGGCAGATTATTGCCGGTCTAAAGGTCTTGAAATGGGCGTTTACTATAATCCCCTTTGGATTATAGATGCCGTTGCCAATGATCCTACAAAGACCGTAATAGGAACAGATATTCCTATCAGCGATATTTACACAGCGGGATTTGCTGATAACACAAAAGAAGGCGCAAAAGAATATATCCAAGGCTATGTGAAATATTTTAAGGATATGGGTGTGCGCTTTCTCAGAATCGATTTTTTGTGCTGGTATGAAACCGGTGCAGGCTCTGGCGGTGCTCCCAGTGGGGTACCAGCCTGGGGCAGCGAAAATTATGCTACCGCATTAAGCTGGATCGAAGAAGCAGCTGGCGATGACATGGAAATCAGCCTTGTTATGCCCAATTCACTGAATCATGGATACAATGAAGCCAAGTACGGAGACCTGATGCGTGTTGATACAGACACAACAAATGGCGACTGGACATGGCTGAATTGCGGAAGTTTCGGCGATGAACGCCAGACATGGATTGATAGATTCTGCCAATGGGCGAATCCTTTCCAAGGGTTGACGGGATTTTCTGACATTGGTGGCCGCGGAAATTTGACTCTTGACGGAGATTTTTTGCGTATCCACAACTTTACGGGCCAGTATGCAGATAACGAAAAGCGTGCAGCAATTTCCTTGTTTACAATGGCAGGCGCGCCGATTGCAGTTGCAGACCAGTACGACACGATTGGAGACAATCTTTCGTATTACACAAACCCTGAAATCCTGGCATTGAAGCAAGAAGGCTTTGTTGGCAAGCCTATCTATTATAGTGGAGATCCGTTTGAGCCGGAAGTCAGCGGTGAAGTGGATACCGGGAGCCGCGATTCAGAACGCTGGATCGGCCAAACCTCTACAGGAGATTGGGTCGTGGCACTGTTTAACCGCTCGGAAACAGAAGTGACAAAATCCATCGACCTTAATGGGTATCTGGGCCTTGAAAATGGCGGCTATGTGCATGATATTTGGCAGCACACCAATCTTGGCTGCATGACTAAGTATAGCGTGACATTACAGCCACATGATGTCAGTATGATCCTTGTCACCCCGAATCGAAGCGATGCAACGGTAATTCGCTATGAGGCAGAGGTGGCATCCTATCAGAATGGGGCGCACTTTAATAATAACCATTCTGGTCATTCTGGCGGTGGATTTGTGGATCGGTTGGGTACAGACTATGTCGGGGCGGATGTTCTTTTTGGAGTATACGCGGATTATGCCGGCCCCCACAAAATTTCCGTGCGTTATGCAAATGCATTAGGGACCGATGCGAGTGCGACCATTAAGGTCGTTCGTGAAGATAATACCGTGGTTGATACGGGAACTTTGTCTCTGCCGAACCTCTCATCCTGGAACGAGTGGAATACGGCTACGACAACTTTAAATCTTGCTAAGGGTCTAAACTTGATTTCGGTTGGCCACGAAGAAAACGATATTGGCGCGTTTAATTTGGATTGCATTGATGTTTACACGGCACCCCTTATTAACGCGGGCTTTGAATCTGGCGACATTACAGGATGGGAAGCCAATGGCTCTTTTTATGGCGTAGATGATAACGATGCCTACAATGGTAATTATAAGTGCTATTTCTGGTCAGAAGATGCATTTGAACAAAACATCCATCAGACCGTCCAACTGCCCAATGGCAATTACATTGTCACTGCAATGGTTAAACAGGATACAGGTACTCCCCTTTCGTGCAGTATGGATTTGAATGGCGGTAGCCAAACAAACAGTGTCACAATCCCCCATGGAAGTGATTACCAACAGGTTTCGGGAATGGTAGCGGTTGCAAATGGAGAACTTACCATATCGTTTAATGAAAAAACCAGCGGCTATACGAATTTGCAAATTGATGATGTTACTATAGCACCTTGCGCTGGAGACGAAAATTATGGATTTGAGTCAGGAACACTCTCTGGCTGGACTGCAACAGGATCAAATTGCGGTGTAGATAACAGTGATGCTTTCCAGGGAAATTACAAATGCTATTTCTGGAATGATGTTGATTTTGAACAGCAAGTAACCAAAACATATACTGGCATTGACAATGGGCTGCACAGCGTTACAGCATGGGTCAAGCAGTATGCTGGAACGCCGGAAACGTGCCAGATGATTGTTTCTAATGGCAATGGGCAGACATACAGCATTATTCCCCACGCAGACGATTACGTTCAGATATCAGCTCTTGTATATGTTACAAATAATCAGTTAAGTGTTACATTCCAAGAAATCGGTTCTAACTGTAATCTGCGAATCGATAATGTAGTTGTGCGGTAACAGCACGATATGCAACAAAATTTATATCACAAATGCGTTTCTTTAGGAGGTTGCACCTATGAGCCGAAAGGCTGGAATTCTTTTGCCGATTTTTAGTTTGCCATCACATTATGGCATCGGAACCTTGGGGCAGGAAGCTTACTTGTGGATAGATTTCCTGCATAGTGCCCATCAAAAGCTGTGGCAGGTCTTGCCTGTTGGCCCAACGAGCTATGGTGACAGCCCTTATCAAAGTTTCTCCGCTTTTGCAGGAAATCCCTATTTTATTGATTTGGATTTTCTGTGTGCGCAGAACCTTTTGACGCAAGAAGAATGTGAATCCGTTCAATGGGAATACTTGCCCGAAAAAATAGAATATAAGATCCTTTACGATAATCGGTTCACGCTCCTAAGAAAGGCATATGAGCGATATGCTGACAAAAATGCCCTGGCAGCATTTATGGAACAGAATGCTTGGGTCAACGACTATGCGCTGTTTATGGCAATCAAGGATAGCCGATCCGGGAAATCGTGGCAGGAATGGCCTGAAGCGCTGCGCAATAGAGATCCCGAAGCGATTGCGAATGCAGCAGAAACTTACCACGATGATGTGCTGTTTTATGTGTTCCTGCAAAAGATTTTCTTTGAGCAATGGAACAAACTAAAAGAATACGCAAATGAAAAGGACGTGCAGCTCGTAGGTGACATTCCCATCTATGTGGCAATGGATTCTGCGGATGTGTGGGCACATCAGGAATACTTTAACCTGGATGCAGATGGACACCCCACGGAAGTGGCGGGCTGCCCGCCAGATGCGTTCTCCGCCACAGGCCAGTTGTGGGGCAATCCCACTTATCGCTGGGATGTTTTGCGTGAGCAAAACTATTCCTGGTGGATGGAACGGCTTTCGATGTCTTTTAAGCTGTTTGATTACGTCAGAATTGACCATTTTAGAGGTTTTGAAAGCTACTATGCTATCCCGGCCCAAAATAAAACAGCCGAAAATGGTTGTTGGCGACCAGGTCCCGATAAGGATTTTATCCGTGTAATTAAAGAAACTTTCGATAATCCGCATATTATCGCAGAAGATCTTGGATTCTTGACAGAGGAAGTAAAAGAACTTTTGAAAGTAAGCGGCTTCCCTGGAATGAAAATTCTGCAATTTGCATTTGATGCGAGAGAACCCAGCAACTATTTGCCACATACATACGAAAAAAATTGTGTTGTATACACGGGCACACACGATAACGATACCCTGCATGGATGGACGAAATCCGCCTGCCCAGAGGACGTTCAATATGCCTGCCGGTATATAGACTATTCGCCAGACAGAGGCTCGCTGGAGCGGCAGCTTATTCGGACGGCTTTAGCCAGCGTAGGAGACACTGTGATTATTCCCATGCAAGACTGGCTTGAACTGGGAAGCGAGGCCAGAATCAATGAACCATCTACACTGGGGAAAAACTGGCTGTGGCGGATGAACAAAGATGCCTATACCAACGCGCTTGCAAGCAAAATTGCAGAATTGACGGACTTATATGCCAGGTATTAATCCCTGTGTGATGATGTAAAAAAGCGAAACACCCCAAAGAGGCCGGACTCAGCTGCTTTGGGGTGTTTCTATTAGGAACTGACTCCTAACATTTTTTAGAAAAATCATAATCAGCACAGTACAGATTTTATTACCTAAAATGCCGCCCCAGCCTTTGGACAGGGCTGTGGCGGCATTTTTACTTATTTGTCATATCGAATCTTTACTCGAAAGGACGAAAGTAATGGCAACAAACAAAAATAAATTGTGCATGAATAACTCGACCTGGGTACGTTGCCCATACTGCAATGCCAAAACTCGAACAAAAATCTATACGGAGTCGGTGTTACTGGCGTTCCCTCTTTATTGTTCTCTTTGCAAAAAAGAATATAGAGTTGATATTATTCAGCAAAAAATTTACCCAACGACAATAAAGCCAAAGTAAAATTATAAGTTGGGTTTAATTTCATCACGCATGGTCATAATACAAAACAACTCCTTATCATCTGTTCAGAACCTGCATCTCCGGGTTCTTCTCCCCGAATTTCTCGCGCAGCGCACTGCAGATAT
>ERZ1026874.1106-NODE-1106-length-14874-cov-9.773534_pt1 | contig 14874 bp, 5 predicted proteins | sample MGYA00380167_ERZ1026874 | MGnify/ENA primary metagenome ERZ1026874 (study PRJEB33269, sample SAMEA4719803) | human gut metagenome | biome: human-associated habitat; feature: organic feature; material: feces | place: Cameroon | collected 2013-10 ...
CGTAGTGCACGAAGTTGCTGCCGATGAAGCCGCAGCCGCCCGTGACGATGATGTTCCTGGGCTCGTAGAGCTCTTCAGACATGTTTCTATCTCCCATTTACTCTCTAGTACTCGCGCGGGCTGTTGACGATCTCGCCGGCTGCGACCTTCCTCAGGTGCTGCCCGTAGACCGACTTGCCGTAGGCCTTGGCGGCCTCCTCCAGCTCGTCGGTCGTGATCCAGCCGTTCTCCCAGGCGATCTCCTCGGGCACGGACACGGGCAGGTCCTGGGAGTGCTCGACGGCGCGGACGAACTCCGCGGCCTCGTGGAGGCTCTCCATGGTGCCGGTGTCCAGCCACGCGTAGCCGCGGCCGAGGGTCACGACGGAGAGCGTCCCCTCCTCCAGGTACATCCGGTTGAGGTCGGTGATCTCCAGCTCGCCGCGCGCGGAGGGCTTCACCTCGTGGGCCCTGGCGGCCACGCCGCCCGGGTAGAAGTACAGGCCGGTGACGGCGTAGGAGCTCTTGGGCTCGGCGGGCTTCTCCTCGATGGAGACGGCCCTCCCCTCGCCGTCGAACTCGACGACGCCGAAGCGCTCGGGGTCGTCCACGTGGTAGCCGAACACCGTGGCGCGGCCCGACTGCGCGTTCTCGACGGCCTTCTTCAGGTGTCGGCTGAGGCCGTTGCCGTAGAAGATGTTGTCGCCCAGCACCAGGGCGCACGGCTCGCCGGCGATGAAGTCCTCGCCGATGGTGAAGGCCTGCGCCAGGCCGTCGGGGCTCGGCTGCTCGGCGTAGGAGAGGCTCACGCCGTAGCGCGAGCCGTCCCCGAGCAGGCGCTCGAAGTTGGGCAGGTCCGTCGGCGTGGAGATGACCAGGATGTCCCGGATGCCCGCCAGCATGAGGGTGGACAGCGGGTAGTAGATCATGGGCTTGTCGTAGACCGGCAGCAGCTGCTTGGAGGTCACGAGCGTGAGCGGGTACAGGCGCGTGCCGGACCCGCCGGCGAGGATGATGCCTTTCATAGTGACTCCTTAACTTTTCAAAACATCGTTAAGCTTGAACACTCTGCGTAAAACCGTCTTATTAATGGCTAGATAGGCTGAATATACGAATAGAAAGATGACAGAGGTCAAAAGCGGAGTAAACAATTGCGCGGTAATTACAAATCCAACACTCAATATGGCACTTACAAATGATAATTTAGTCTGAGAAACATTGAGCGTTTTCCCAATTAGCAGTTCTGACAACAAGCATCTAAACGCGAGTGCAATTACAACGCAAAAGAGAACAAATTCAACCGAATTTAGAGCATAAGTACCAAACAGCGTGCACACAAAGCTAAAGAGCAGCGTTGCCAAATTAACCTCTAACAGCCGTTTTTCTTCACGCAAAACTTTGAAAAACGTCGTACCGACGATATCCATCTTCCCCTCAAAAACGCAAATCGGAAATAGGACCGCGAATAGCTGGATGCTTCTCGCATACTGAGGCAGCCACCAATTAAGAACAACCGTTATAGGACCATAAAAGATATATACCGCCGGAAGCACCAAATCGAGAATGTCCCTCATCATAGAAAAGGCACTCGAACAGCCATGGCGGTCGAGTTGTTTTAAATTCGGAAACAGCACCATGCTTACTTGCGTCAGGAACGTCAAGAAAAAAGCTGCAATCGAAAGGGAAAAGGAGACAATTGAAAACACCTCAATTCCCCAGTTCAAATCAACAAAAAACCTAACGACTCCAAGTATCAAGCTACTCACTATGTTGGCAAACATTAACTTGATGCCAACGCGGATGCTCTCAATCGACTCCTTAACACAAGCAGAATGCGTTAAAACACCAGCAGACAGAATATCCCTAGCTTTATACAGGCAATAAACTAGTCTGAAGTATTTGGCCAGCGTATAAAAAATAATATAGGGCTCAAACGAATCAGCTCCGAAAACAACCAGAATGATCAGGGCCGCAAAAAAGGCCAGGGCATCGAGCGCTGTTGAAAACGAAAACAGCGCAGTTTCATTTACCGCCTGAAATACATACCCCAAATAGAACGAGCAATTATTTGCAAGCAGAATTATGCCAATCCAGACAATAACGAACTGGCGCTGCGCCTCAAAAGGCCCAAATAAGGCGACGAGTATTACCACAACGCTGATTACTGCCTGGTAAATAATGCTGACCAGAAACTGAGAGTTAATCGCCTTTTTATCGAGCACGTCTCGGGTCTCTCCGCCATGGATGAGATAGACACCGTCATTAATCCCAAAATGAAAGAATCCAACGTAGCTAAGATAGAAAATGAACAGTTGCCAATATCCAAACTCGGCAACACCCAGGACCTTAGGCAAAAGAAGGGTCAGTATGACACTAACGGCCGTGCTTAGACCTTGTGCAAATACTGCATAGAGCATATCCCTAGCAATTTTCTTAGCGTTCAAACGAATCCCCAATTAATAGAAATCAAGTCGTTATACGAATATCAGCTAAGCATATCAAATCATCCGGAATAGTTTTCTAAATTAGATGAACAACGGAATTGACCTATATTTCGTGATCCCAATCCGTCTCTCAAAGCAAATCACAAACGCCCATAGGTAAAACGCCGCTGTTGAACACACCTCAGTTCCATGAGCATAAGCGACATCGATTCGAATGCAATGTCCAGCATACGGAACAGCATACACCGGTCCAGCAAAAGCGACCTTGGACAGAATTGGCCAGTACCGCATCGGACCGCAACCACATCTCTGAAGAATGCCAGCGAGCCCATCGAGGCGAATTAACTAATATGCCAGCATTTCTCAACCATTTTAACCTCAAGCGCTTCCAAATGAAGAGCCTCACCAGTTGTACCGGCGCACTCGCCCGATTTAACCCAATCGAGCCAGCCCTTGCTTTGCACGTGCGCCCTATAGACGACGTCATAATGCTTGGCAAGATCTCCCGTCAGTTTAATTTCAACAGCCTCGATAGAAAGCGACTTCCCCGTAGTACCAGCAACCTTTGCGTTTTTGACCCACATTTGCCAGCCGATATTCTGAACATGAGCTCGATACTCGATGTTACCGGAATACCCAAGGTCGGGCTTGCTAATCGTCAACGCCTCAACAGCAAGATTTCGACCAGTTGTGCCCGCCGTCATGCCCTCATAAACAGGCTGCTGCCAACCAAGGTTGGAAACATGGGTCTTAATCGAAAACGTTCTCTGAATAGAGGGCTGACTCGTATCCCCTGGAGCAGGCAAACCCTTTTCAACCAAAACGACCTGATATGCCTCGAGCCTCAAGCCAAACCCAGTCGTTCCGGCAACCTGATCATTGCAGGCCCAGCCAAACCAGCCCTTATCCTGAACATGAGCGCGATAGTATACGTCGTAACGATTGGCCATCTCACCAGTAAGTCGAATTTGAATAGCCTGAACAGACTTGCTCTGACCCGTAGTACCGGAGACTTCTCCCTCTTTCACATAGTCTTGCCAACCGTAATCGGAAACATGTGTCCTGTACTCCAAGCTGCCGTCGTAGGGAACATTCTGCAGGTTGAGAGTAATAGCCTCGACAGCCTTGGACTGACCAACGGTACCAGAAACATTTCCGCCTTTGGAAGCCGACTGCCAACCGTCATTCGAAACATGCGAAGTTGCCAAAACATCTAGCGAGCCTCGTGACACCTTGACGACTTCGTAGCCAGACTCACCCTTCTTGTAATAAGTCAGAGCGCCGCTGTTGTGCGAATAGATAGCAAAGTCGTAATTTGCCGAAGCAAGTATGGCATCCGAAAACTCCACGAGATAACAGGAGTCACCTTGCTTGCAAAGGGACCTGATAGCCTCGTCTGAGTCCTCAGTAATAGGCGAAGCAAACCAATCCATAATCGAATAATCGATAGCAGCGCCGGGCTTCAACGCCTCGGACTTCGTAGAATTCCAAAGTCCACCAGCGGCATCGGCGCTAGCCGAGTTGTATGTACTAGACCCGTAGCCCGACAGCCCAATCTCCGGATTAAAGAAAAGGATGAGCTCTGCAGCAACAGACGAATCGACATCGGTTATACCAAGACGGTCAAGCTGCTCCTGCTTTTGGGGATACATGCCTGTCGGTGTGTTCGGATGCCCCTTGTAATAATACAAATAGTCATCGCCATAGATAACTTCCGTCAAGTTGGCATAGTCGTCAAAATTCTGCTCATAAGAAACGTACGTTCCAAGCAGCATCATTACCTTTTTGCCCTGTTGAGTCGCCGCATCAAAATAACCATCGTTAAAGTTATACAGGGCCTTAAACGCTTGGACCGTATCTTCTCCCCTATTCTGCAAGCTCGTAAGCATGCTCGAAACGTTCATCTTCTTAACGTTAGGATCGGATGCGATCTTACTCGCAAAGACATTATCGTCACCGCTTGTAAACAGATTGGTGCGAGTCATCCACCACTGAGTACCGGGCTCAATGCTCAGCACGGCATACATAGAATCCCAGTGATCGTGATAATCGCTATACGACTTTGAAACCTCACCGGTTTCGTATTCTTTTTTCTTGGCAGCATTCCAAGAAGCAATCAGCTCAGCTTGCTTAGAATCTGGATCCTTAACGTCGAAGGCCTCGTTGGTAAATACATACGTGGCAGATCCATCGGACAACAGACGAATAGAGTACTGGCCGGCGGGAATCTTATTGGCATAAATCATCCTATGGATCAACGAGCAGGTGATGTCATTGATATACAGATTGAACTTTGCCTTGGGGTTTATCTTGTAGAGAGCAGAGACATAATCCGCAAACGCCTGATAACTCGAACTAGAAGCATTCTCCTCATGAGTCAGATACGGAAGGCCATACATCCCGGACGGAAGCGAGTTCCAGTTATAGGCACTTGGACGATCAAGCATTAAAATCGACGGAATGCTCGTTCCAGAAGAAGAGTTGCTGATATCCCAGAAAGATAGCGAATAGAGAACAACGGGGAAAGAAGCGCTCAAAGGGGCAAGGTTGTACTCGCTCGCAGAAATGCCAATTGACTGATGATCCTCATGAACGATGTTTCCGTTCTTCAAATACTGCAACGTAACGTCAAACGGACCATAATTGCTAAATTCAATTTCACTGGAACTGGAATCCAAATCTCCGAGTGTGATCGTGCTGGAAACAAAACGGGTAACCTTCCCTCCATACGACATGGAGCCCGCCACCCTTATCGAATCAGCGATACCGAGTCGTTTTATATCCTCGGCCTGCGGAATATTCAGGGTTACTTTAGTCGTCTCCCCAACCTGAGAAAGAGAGCAATTAAAGACATACGGGACATAGGCTCCAGTGGTATCGCCGGGCGCCGCTTCACCCTTCTTTACAATGACAATCTGTATTGCTTCAACGGCATAAGACCAACCGGTAGTTCCCGCAGTCGACCCATTTGAGGCCCATCCAAGCCAACCGAAATTAGAAGCATGAACGCGATAATACAGGTCATAAGAAGTTGCTCTTTCACCCGTCAGCTTGAGCTCGACGGCTTCAATCTGAAGACCCTTTCCCGTTGTGCCGGAGACGGATCCATCAGAAACCCAATCCTGCCAGCCTTCATTTTGAACATGAGAGCGGTATTCGATACCAAGGTCTTCTGAATTAGGGAGAGAAACCCTGAGTGCCTCAATCCTACGAGACTGACCTGTTGTGCCAGAGATCGAGCCATTCGATGTAAACGTCGACTCCCAGCCAATGCCTGAAATGTGAGATTTATAGCTGACGTCAGGGACCGCCTCTTTAGGCTCCACGGCAACATCAACCGAAGGCGTCGCCTCATCGACTGCAGCAGCAATTTGATCCGAAGAGTCGGATTGTGTCTCTGGAACGGATTCATATTCGTTGGAACCAACATTTTGATCTGCCCAACAAGCCAAAGGGCTCAAAAGCACCATCGACATGAAGCAGGAAATCAGAACAATGAATGCTCTAAATTGCCTTTTCAAAAGGATCGCCTCCAAGATAGACAGTGGTCAATAACCATACTATCGGGAACGAGCAGAATGAATGTCATCAATTAGGTGAACGAAGAAATAGGAGCCCAATTCAACAGCAAGGGCCCTTTCCTGTTGCCAAGACTACGACAACAGGAAAGGGCCCTTTAACAAGCTCTCGCCGTTTACGGAATAGCTAGTAAATTACCACCTTGGTAGCAAGGAGTACGTTATCCCAAATCCATTTAGCGCGATCGATGGGCAAACGCACGCAGCCTTGTGAAATATGCATTCCCATTCGGCTGTCCATGGGATTAAAAGTTCCCTGGTAGTACGGTATTGAATGGAACAGATAGTCCCCGTAAAACTGCGTGTAGTAGTAGCAGGTATACCCATGTCCAAACGAGTAGCCCTTGCCGGTGACAGTATACTCACCCGTAGGCGTTGGGGTACTAGGAGCGCCGGTAGAGCAAGTCCAGTATTGAGCGTAACTCCACGACCCACGCTGGCCGCGGAAAACCCCAAGACGACACGCCTGCCTATCTACCAAGATGAGCCAGCTTGTGTTGCTCGCATATCGATTAGCGCGGCTGAGCATAGCCATCATGTCAGTCGGGAGCATCGGCTGTTCAGTATAAGGACGACCAGTAGAACCGGGAGCACCAGCACCCTTGGGAACAATCTTCACTTGAACCGACTCTACCCTGTATCCAATCTTAGATGTGCCCGCAGGCTGCCCGTTTAAAGTCCAATCGAGCCATCCAAAGTCTTGACAATATGCTCGATACCAGACATCAAAGTAGTTTGACAACTCACCGGTCAACCTAATCTTTAGAGCCTCGATACGCTTTGCACGGCCCACTGTGCCAGAAACATTCCCATTGGAAGCCCAGCCTTGCCAACCCACGTCCTGCACATGAGCGGAACATTCAATACCGCCCGATACGCTACTGGAGACATTCAACTTCAGTGCCTCAATAGCAAGCGATCTGCCGGTTGTGCCCGCAACACCACCGTTGCCAACGGGATTCATCCAACCAAGTGTGGCGACATGCGCCTGGAGCGTTAGAGCTGGAGCCGAGATAAATGCGGGCGCAGACGACGCGCCTGGATCCCCACCCTTCGCAACAAGTTTAATTTGGACAGCTTCTACCTGGATATTAAGCCCGGTAGTTCCGGCGGAATCGCCGTTTTTGGCCCAACCCAACCAACCATAACCGGCTGAATGAACTCGATAGTACAGGTCATACTTATTCGCGAGGGGACCATTTATGCGCAGCTCAAGAGCCTGAATTGCTAGCCCTTGCCCAACAGTTCCAACATAAGCGGTGGAACGCCAATCCTGCCAACCAATTTTGGCAACATGAGCTCTGGCCTCGATAAACGAATCATCGTCAACGCCAGCCAGCTCCACATTCAAAGCCTGAAGAGAGAGCGATTTTCCAGTCGTACCAGCTTCCCGCCCATCAAGAACAGATGAAGACCACCCATTGTTAGCGGAATGGGCCTGGTAAATAACGTGTGGACCATAAGCGGACGGATCCGTAACAAACGCTCCATCCGTTACTCCGGGAGCACCGCCATCCTTGTTGATGACACGTACTTCAATCGCCTTAAGGAATGAACCCGACAAAGCCGTTCCTGAATCCGCGCCATTGCACGCCCAGCCAAGCCATCCTTTTTGAGAGTCAAGGCAGCGGTACCAAATGTCATAGGAGCCAGACAAATCCCCTGTAAGAGTCAATCTAACAGCTTTTAAGGCACGCCCGTCATTTTTTGAATTTAGCGCCACGCCATCAGAAACGATATCGCTCCATCCTCCAAATTCAAAACTACCGGAGTAATCAATTGAACCCAGAGTATCTTGATTTTCAAGCGCAAGGGAAATTGATGTCAAAGGTTCAGAACCACTCTCCGAACCCAGTAATAGCGACTTTCCCTGCGCAAGGCCCAGACTTTTACCGTTCAGACCAAGGGAGATACCGCTCAAAATATCCGTAACTCCAACAAAATGGACCGTGGTGCCGACAGGAGCAGAGGCGCCCTTTTCAACCAATAAGATCTGAACACCTTGGATGCCGACACCCTTCGCCGTAGATCCCGCAGGAGCCCCATTCGACGCCCAGCCAAGCCATCCGCCCAATCCAGAAGCATAGACCCGGTACCAAATGTCATAGGCTGTAGATATCTCACCGTTTAGCTTAAACTGAACGGCCTCAATCGATCGAGACTGACCCGTCGTGCCAATAGTATCTGAAGACCAGTTTTGCCAACCGATGCCAGAGACATGCGCACGAGAAGAGATAGCACCTCCGTGCCCATACCAAGTAACCCTAGGCGACAACGCTTCGATAGCATTCTTTGAGCCAACGACACCCGAGGTATTTCCATTCGCAACCGTACTCATCCAACCAACATTGGAGACATGAGACCGATAGGATACGGTAGGCGGTTCCTGAGCATGGTCCCTAAAGGCATCGCCTCGCACTGGCGAATCTTGGGCATTTTTGGGAAGCACCTTAATCTGAACTGCCTCCATCTGGTAAGCATAGCCCTGTGTTCCGGCAGGCTCGCCATTTGAAGCCCAGCCAAGCCAGCCAACATTTGCAGAGTGTACGCGATACCAGATGTCATACGATTCAGAAAGACCGCCCGACAAAGATAGCTTGATGGCCTCGATGGCTCGCGACTGTCCAACTGTTCCAGAAGTCTGCCCGTTGCCCACCGGTTGAGACTCCCAGCCGATCCCGGAAATGCGTGATTGGACCGAAATGCAGTCATTCTCCAAAGGGCTGCCATCCTGTGAAAGCAGATTGATCTTGAGGGCTTCGACGCGCTTAGCACGACCTGTAGTGCCAGCTGTCATTCCGTTTGAAACGGGAGCTTGCCAGCCAATATCCTGGATATGAGTCTGGTATGAAACAGAGCCAAATACAGCGGATACATCATTTTCTGGTTTCGCCGAATCTTTTACATTAGAGGTAGACTCGCTAGAAACGGATGAGAGGGGATCATCGTCTAACACAGTCGGTTGCTCGACTTCAACCCCCCGTTGATCACCATTTAAGACGGGCCCCTCGTCTTTCGAGCTGCTGGCAACACCGTCGGAATAATCAGTAGCTTCCGGCAACACCTCTAAAGAATCAGCCCAGACAGAAAGAGGCGTCAGAATACACTGAAGGATCAGTAATAGCGTCATTGCCGTTGCTAGCAGTCGTTGCGTCTTTTTCATTCGACTCCCCCATCAATCTACTATCTTTAGCATCATTATTTATCGTTTCGACAATTGCTTTAATATCGAAGACGTGAATGGTACATAAATAGAAACGAACGGACCGTTGCTATACGACCCGTTCGTTTTAATCGAAGTATCCGCTAGAACCTGTGCGAAGACATGGCTTTCAATTAGCTATGCAAGCGGCACGTTGTCATACCAACCCCATTTTGGCTTATATGAGGTGGAATAATAATCCAACCAGTACGCCATATCGAGCGTCCTGATCTGACCAACGTTATCCATAACCTGGTTGTTACCAATGTAGAGACAAACGTGGCCGTAAATACTGCCCATATAATTATGCGTATGCGAAGGAACGGCAATGACCATTCCAACCTTCAGCTGAGAATAATCGGTATATTTACCATAATCCCAGTAGTAATCGCAGGCGTCTGTATGAACGTTCCTAAATCCGGCACGCTCATAGATTTGGGCAATCCATTCAGAGCACAATCCCGGACCAGGAGACGGTACCTGGCGCGCGAGTTCTACAATCTTCCTCTGCATTGGATTTGTAAGTGCAAAAGGCTGCCCAAGCAAACACGGCGAAACGGCACTTCCGGGAGCATTGGCGCCTCTCTTTGTTAGCCGAACTTGAACAGCCTGGACGTGAGTTCCATAGCCGGTGCTGCCAGCGATAGCGCCATTTTTAGTCCAACCAAGCCAGCCAACGTTATCTACATGGACCCTATACCAGACATCAAAATAAGTTGCCATGTCACCTGACAGGGAGATTTTAATAGCTTCAACCGAATTGGATCCAGCGGCAGACGATAGCTGCCCACCGTTTGACTTAACGGAAGTCCAGCCTACATTCGAAAGATGCAGTTGATAATTAATCCCGCCGGCAACAGCTGAAGTAGTTTTAGCCGAAAAGCCAGTGATGGGAATTCCCTGACCAGTTGTACCGGACACCTCTCCAGCCGGGACAGAATTTTGCCAAGCACCCTCCACCAGAGAGGAATACGTTACCGCAGGAATTTTAAGATAAGAATAGCCCGTAGTATCGGGGTGGGAAGCGCCCTTCCTAATCAACTTGACCTGGACGGCCTCAAGAGAACAAGCCATTCCGGTGGTACCGGCCTCCTCGCCGTCCTTGGCCCATGCCATCCAGCCGATGTTGGAGGCGTGGACGCGGTAGTAGACGTCGTAGTCCTTGGCGAGGGAGCCCGTGAGCCTCAGGCGCACGGCCTCGACGGCGCGGCCCTGGCCGGTGGTGCCGCCCTCGGAGGCCGAGGGGGTTTCCCAGCCCTGCCAGCCGACGCCCGAGACGTGGGCGTCGATCTGGACGGAAGATCCGTCCGAGTAGTCGGAGCTGTCGAGCGAGAGCTTGAGGTCCTCGAGGGCGAGGCCGCGGCCGGTGGTGCCGGCGGTCGCCCCGTCGGACACGGTGCCCTGCCAGCCCACGTTGGAGACGTGGGCGCGGTAGCTCAGGGACATGGGCTTCTTCTTGAAGGCGTAGTCGACGTTGGCGCCGTCGGACGAGGGGGCGGCGTCGCCCTTCTTGACGAGCCTGATCTGGACGGCCTCGACGCTCCTGCCGAAGCCGGTGGTACCGGCCTCCTCGCCGTCCTTGGCCCATGCCATCCAGCCGATGTTGGAGGCGTGGACGCGGTAGTAGACGTCGTAGTCCTTGGCGAGGGAGCCCGTGAGCCTCAGGCGCACGGCCTCGACGGCGCGGCCCTGGCCGGTGGTGCCGCCCTCGGAGGCCGAGGGGGTTTCCCAGCCCTGCCAGCCGACGCCCGAGACGTGGGCGTCGATCTGGACGGAACCGTCAACTACAGGATTCAGAATACTAACTTTAACATCTTCAACAGCCTTAGACTGCCCCGTTGTACCGGCAGTAGAGCCATCTCTTTTGCTACTCATCCACCCAATATTGGAGACATGAGTCTCGTATTGGATATGCATCTTACCGTCATCCACGTTTAAATAAGACCCATTGAAGCAGTAATTCATATCGCAGGATCCATTAACGCCCGGGACATTGCCCCTGCTTGAATATTGCCAGAAACTATAGCTACCGGCATAATCGCAACGCCAATTGTATTGTGCGACCCAATGGTCATAACCGCTCAGCGACGGAGAGTTCAGATAGTTGTTAAACCAGTTAAGGTTTGCATAGATGCCCGCTTTAAAACCAACGGCTTCCATGCGGTTGCAAAAAGTCTGAGCGATCTGAGCAAGCTTATCTTTGCTGAAATTTGAATCCTCCAGGATATAGTTATCCTCAAGATCGTAATAAACGGGAAGCGACGGATGATGGCCACCGAGCCAAGCAAGCGTTCGATCAGCTTCTTTATTTGCATCCGCTACAGAACGAGCATAGGAGTAGTAGTAGACACCATAAGGAATCCCGAGGCGTTCGCATTCGGTAGCATTTCGTTCAAACGTTGAATCAGGTTTTCCATAAACGGGACCGACCTTGAGAATGGCAAATTCTATTCCAGCGGCCTTAACCTGATTCCAGTCAATCGTCCCTTGAAAGTTACTGACATCGATTCCACGCGCAACGGCGCCATTGGGCAAGGAATCGTCAGCCAAAGACTGTGCATCGACACCCTCGTTTCCAGCATCAGTAAGCACGCCGTTCGCGTAACGCCAAGAACTCGGCGCCAAAGAGTCAGCCTCAGAAGAATCCGCCTGCAAGGAATCATCCGCCGATGCCTCGCCACCAGAATTGTCAACGCCCGACTCATCGGTACCGATTCCAGACTGATCGTCAGAAATTGAGCCCGAGTTCCCATCCGGGCGAGCAGCGTTCGCATCGTCGCCATACCATTCGGTTATTCCCTGAGAACCCGAGACGTCGTCCCGCCCTTCCTGAGCACTTTCGCCTTGGAATCCGCAATCGTTCGACGATTGCTGCATCGACTGAGAAATAGCGACAGATTGGACAGACAATGCGTATGCACAGTAAGGCTGGATGATTTGCGACCAAGCTATTAAAAGCGTGCAAACCAAAGTCACAGAAACTTTGAGACGATTCATGTATATCCCCCGAGACATTGACCACTTTCGAAGACATCAAGTTATATTACCGTACTTCTAAACAAGCATTTAAAGCTTAAGACGCAACGGCAGCCTTCAGACAAAATAGAGGCGCTCCCGTTACGGAGCGCCTCAATCAGCTCTATGCAAAAGGCCTTGCGGCACCGATTACACGACCAGGAGCATAAACCGAGCGCTCGGTGACTCCAATTCCCGGCCATGAATCGATAATTCGACCGTTTCCGATGTAGATTGCAATATGACCCTGGTAGTAAACCACATCTCCCCTCTGCATAGCAGAGGTGCTAACCGGCATAAACGTGTTATTGCGATACCAGTTCATGGAGTTGTAGGTTTGCTCGGGCAACCAACGATGGTTATATGGGTTATACCAACCCATATCCATACCAGTCGCATACAGACATTGCAGCACCAAGCCCGAGCAATCTACTGCATCCCCCGGCCAAGAAGACCAAGGCTCGATATAACGAGTTCCGATATATTCACGAGCACGCTGGACAAATGCGTTAATGCAGTCCTGGCGCGAAGCGTTATAGGGAATACGGGAAGGCGTGACGTACGTAAAGTATCCGGTGCAATACGAAGGAAGCTGCACGCTGTTGCAATTTACCTTTGGGTATGATCCGGGTGTCTGATAGCCCATATAACGATAGGTCTCAAAATAAGAATCGGAAGTAGAACCCGGTGCAGCAGCGCCCTTGGGGACAATCTTTACCTGCAAAGCCTGAACGGGAATTCCAAGCTTCGCGGTGCCCGCCGGAGAGCCGTTTTTGGTCCAGCCAAGCCAACCGTAATTTGAGACATGAACGCGATACCAAACATCAAAATAATTGGAAGCATCGCCAGTCAAGCTAATCATTACGGCTTGAATTTGTTCCCCTTGACCAATGGCCCCCGATGTAGCCCCATCAGAAACAGCGGATTGCCAACCGACATTTGACACGTGGGCGGAATACGAAATACCACCACTTATAGAGCTATCAGAAAGCGACAGCTGCATGGCCTCCATGGCACGATTCTGTCCAACCGTACCAGCAACGGCATCATTACCAACAGCCGTTTGCCAACCAAGCCCAGAGCAGTTTGCCTTAACGGAAAGCCCGGGAAGCTGAATCAAAGCCGCCTGATCTTGGGCAGGCGCGTCAGAAGAGCCCTTGGCAACTAACTTAATTTGAATTGCCTCAGCCTGCTTAGCCAGGCCAACAGTACCGGCTGCAGCGTCATTCTTAGCCCAACCAAGCCAACCGTAATTCGCTACATGAACACGATAATAAATGTCGTATTTCGAGGCATCGTTGCCAGTCAGCCTTAGCTTGACTGCCTGAATTGCGAGATTCCTGCCAACAGTGCCAGCATAGTCGGCACCCGAAACGTATGGCTGCCAGCCAATATTCGCAACATGTGCCGACACTTCGACGGAAGCATCGATGCCCTGCGTTGCAACATACAACGCCTGCAGAGAGCGTGACTTACCCGTCTGGCCGGCAGTTTCACCGTTGCCAACAGGAGCCAGCCAGCCCGCAGAAGCAACGTGCGCTTGAGAAACAAGGCCGACTCCAGATGCCTCGATAAACGCATTGTCAGTGGAGCCAGGCGAAGACTGCCCCTTGTTAACAAGTGCTATATCAATACCGCATAAGCCGGAAGTACCGCCGGAAACGCCACACGCCTGGCTATTTGAGGTCCATCCAGTCCAGCCGTTACTAGAATCGTAAACCCTATACCAAATGTCATAATTGGCAGCAAGCTGACCGCTCAATGACATTTTTATCGCTTTTATGGGTGCACCAGATCCTGCCCTGGCAGCACCGCCATCCGATGAGAAAGAACCCCAGCCCGAATACTCATCCATAACGGCATAGGAAATAGAGCCATCATCAGTCTGTCCTGCAACGCTTAAGGCAATAGAGCTCAGCAGCTTAGCGCCCTTGCCTCCGATCGTGGCCTTTTGACCAGAAAAGGAGCCAAGACTTTCCCCAGAAACGGCCGATCCGGAAACCGTAACAGCATCCAGATCGCCGATAAAAACCTTATCCGAAGAACCAGGCGCTGTCCCGCCTTTCTCCACAAGGATTACCTTAACCGCTTCGATAGCCCTGCCTTTACCGGCCGAACCAGCGGCAGCCCCATTGCAAGCCCAATCGAGCCAGCCTATACCTGACACATGAGCACAATACCAGACGTCGTATTTTTCAGCTGCCTCACCGGTTAGACGAATCTGGACAGCTTCGAGACGCTGAGACTTACCAGTCGTTCCACAGCGCCCCTCGGACCACTTCTGCCATCCAATATTCGACACATGGCCACGAAGCTCAATAGAACCCGAATGGCCATACCAGTCAAGCTGGGTCTCGAGCGCTTCCATGGGGAGACCCTTGCCGGTTGTCCCAGCAACAGATCCACCCCCTACAGGCGACATCCAACCAATATTCGACGTATGCGAGCGGACGGTAATTGAGGCAGGTTCATCACTGCGGTTCTTAAAAGGACAGGAGGTGTCGCCCGGGGCGGGATCTCCCTTGGGCAGGACCGCGACCTGGACGGCCTGGGCGGCGCGGCCGTAGCCCGCCGAGCCGGCCTCGGCGCCGTCGCAGGCCCAGCCCAGCCAGCCGAACTCGGCCGAGTGGACGCGGTACCAGACGGTGTAGCGGGC
>ERZ1026874.1120-NODE-1120-length-14790-cov-5.113539_pt1 | contig 14790 bp, 7 predicted proteins | sample MGYA00380167_ERZ1026874 | MGnify/ENA primary metagenome ERZ1026874 (study PRJEB33269, sample SAMEA4719803) | human gut metagenome | biome: human-associated habitat; feature: organic feature; material: feces | place: Cameroon | collected 2013-10 ...
ATCCCGCAACGCTTCAGAGCAACCTGCGTATGGCTGAACTCGACCCTTCATTATTGCTCAGCGGTGATACTCCGCGACTTATTGACGAATGGCAACTCGCCCCTAAATTATGGGATAGCATGCGTTTTGAAATCGACCATAGGCACGACGTAGGGCAATTTATTGTGACTGGGTCAGCCGTTCCGGCAAGCGAGGAAGACATGCACCATTCCGGTACTGGCAGATTCAGTTGGCTTACAATGCGCCCAATGACTCTGTTTGAGTCAGGCGAATCGTCAGGCAAGGTCAGCTTGCGACACCTCTTTGACAATGGTGGACCAATTGCAGAAACTTGCAAACTTGATATTTCAGACATTGCATATCTGATATGCCGTGGCGGATGGCCGTTTGCATGCGGACTGGAGAGAAAGGCAGCTCTTGCCCAAGCCTATGATTATGTTGATGCCGTAGTAAAGAAAGACATATCGCGTGTAGACGGTGTAAAGCGAAGCGCTACAACTGCCAAACTCTTGATGCGCTCATATGCACGTCATCAAGGTGCGCAAGCCACTATCGGTACGATTGTAGCAGACCTGTCTGCAAATGGTGACAAAACAGTAAGCGAGAAAACCATCAGTTCGTATATAGAAGCATTGCGCAAAATATTTGTAATAGAGGATTCAGAAGCGTGGAACCCCAACTTACGCTCAAAGTCGGCAATACGAACTGCAAGCACCAGATATTTCATAGACCCGTCTATAGGAACTGCCTCTCTTGGTCTTGGACCTGACGACTTGCTGCAAGACCTAAATACAATGGGGCTGTTTTTCGAGACGTTATGCGTGAGAGACCTGCGTGTATATGCAGAAGCGCTCGACGGCCAAGTATTCCATTTCCGTGACAAGACCGGATTGGAATGCGATGCTGTTGTGCATCTGCGCAATGGCAAGTATGGACTGATTGAAGTAAAACTCGGTGGCGACAAACTTATTGATGAAGGCGCTGAGAATCTGAAGGCATTGTCTACAAGAATCGACACCGACAAGATGAAGACTCCCTCGTTTCTCATGATTCTTACTGCCGTAGGCGACTTTGCCTACCAACGCAAGGACGGCGTGTATGTAGTGCCGATAGGTTGCTTGAAGGATTAAAAGAAACGTTGCGTGTCTTGAAATGGTCGTATCATGCCTTGATATGACCGTATCATGCCTTGAAATGATCGTATCATGCCATGATACGAAGGTTTTTACCGGATAATAGCCGAGCACTTGGGTGAAGTTGTCGTCACGCGAAATTATGACAAAACAATAACAAAAAAAGAAAGCGTATATTCCTATACCAACAGCGTGGTAGGAATATACGCTTTCATTATATTAAATCAGATGTTCAGCCTTTATTTTAGTTCTGATCATCAGGTGTAAGCTTCTTGTTGTTCTCAATCTCCTTGATAGGAATCTGATAGCGGAATTGGCGAGACTCCTGATCGATTTTGAAACGAGAACCTGAATAATGGTTGTTATGCGGATCCTCTGATGTGCGGTCAAGAGGGATATTGAGACGGCGGTTGTCGAGGAACTCGATACCCTCACCCCAGAATTCAACACGCTTCTGGAAATTTATCTCCTTGATAAGCGCCTGTGTTGTCATATCGCCCTTATACTCGTAGCTTGGCTGACGAGTCACCATCACCTGCTCAAGCAGCTCCTTTGCTCCTTGAAGGTCGTTCTTATGAGCCAGAATCTCCATCTTCATGAAGTAAGCCTCTTCTGAACGCAGATAGATATAGTCGCCAAGTTCCCATCCGGGGGCAGAACCACCACTACGAATAGCATCGGCATTTGCCAATACGGCATCACGTCCGGCACCGATAAACTTAACCGACTGATATTCGCATCTGGCCTTTCGCTGCAAATCACGCTGCAATGTAACACGTTTACCTTCAATGTCAACACCTGTAGAGCGGTCACAGCAGAACCACTTCAGACGAACGTCGTCATCAGCAATCTTGTCAACGAATGGTCCATAGCCTGCGCGCCATACACCAATAGCAGCGTAACCGGCACCATAAGCATCCATCTGCGAGAACCATGACCTATAAACACTAGCATTGTCAGCAGTAATGTCACATCCGAACACGACATCGGTAAGGTTGAGCGAGCTGAAGCCCTGCAACAGATCGTTCTCATTTTCAAGAACAGGATAATTGTCGCATACTGCATTTGCATAAACGAGCGCCTTGTCCCACTGATGCATGATCATATATGCACGTGCAAGATACATAGCAGCAACTGTGCCGTCGAAGTCGGTATTGGCAGCTGTCTTGATTTCACCAAGATTCTCATAAATCTTATAGCAAGCCTCAAGGTCGTCGGTCACCTGCTTCATCACCTGCTTCACTGTAGACAACGGCTGGTCGCCTTCAGTCTTATCGGTAACGATAGGCACACACTTCGACTCCGAATAGTCATAGTGCTCGCCCTTACCCCACTCCGTATCTTCACAGCCAACATAGTAGCTCTGCTGATAGAGGTAAGACAGCTGCAGATAGGCGCGACCACGAAAGCCTAAAGCCTCAGCACGATACTTCTGCATCAAAGAACTCTCGCCTTCAGGATCGACATTATTAAGGGCAATAAGGATTTTATTGGCATCATCTATACACTTATAATACTCATACCAGCGGTTGGCAGTAGCAGCATATGACTGTGCCCAATATTTGCAATTGTAATGATTGAGACTCATACCAAATCGGCCGGTCATAACCATATCGTTGCCCATAAGGGATGTAAGATAGTCGAAACTCTTCTGTCCGAAATAGTTGTGACTAATATCTGTCTTATAATAGTCCTGCATGTCGTTGTACATAGCAGTCACCGCAGCGTCTATAACGCCGGTCGCATCGTCACCCAACAACTCCTGACGGCGTTGTTCTGTCAGGTATGTGCTCTGGTCGGCATCATCCATACATGAACTGAATAGCGACATCGAAGCCAGTGCAAGCATTAATATCTTTGACTTTTTCATTGTTTCTTTTCTTTAAAGAGTTTAGAATGTAAGGTTTATACCAGCTGTGATAGAGCGCATCGGTGAGTAGCCACCGTAATCTTTGTTGCCACCACTCATTGAGACACGTGGGTCGAAGCCCTGACGCTTAGAGAAGAGTGCAAGGTTGTCGCCTGTAGCAAATACACGGAGCGAACCGATACCCAGACGCTTCATCAAGCTCGACGGGAATGTGTAGCCCACTGTAAGGTTACGAATGCTGAAGTAAGATGCACTGATAAGGTGAGCATCCGACATCTGTGTGTACGAGTTGGTTGTCTCATTGGCATTCCATATTGGCAACGAACCCTTACCAGTCTCAGGGTTGAATGTATTCCAGAGGTCCTTGTTGTGACCTACATAGAATGTAGAACTCAAGCCGTCAACATACTGTGAGTCGTAAGCCCAACCGCCAAGCTGGAAAGCAGTGGCGATGTTTACATCAAAGCCCTTGTATGAGAACGAGGTGTTCAAACCACCATTGAAGTCAGGCAGAGCCTGCTTGCCAAGCCAGTACTTTGTCGCTTTGGTGTAATCTTTAGTTGTGGTCTGACCTGTAACGTTTCCGTTATCATCCTTCTGATCCATATACCACATTGCATTGCCCTTCTCGTCCATACCTGCATACTTGTAGGTAAAGTACTCGTAGCGGCTCTTGCCCTCCATAAGTTTGAAGCTACCACTGGTGATACCATCCACACGGTTCTCCTCAGGAAGAGTAAGCACCTTATTAGAATAGTGCGAACCGAGCAATGTTACAGTCCACTTCATATCCTTGTTCTTGATGATGTCGGCGTTCAACTCAAACTCGATACCGTTGTTGCGCATTGCACCGATGTTCTCCCAGTTGTACGGACGACCACTTGATGTAGCCAAAGGACGTTCAAAGAGCATATCATCAGTACGACGTGTGAAGAAGTCGATGTTACCATAGATGCGGTCAAGGAAACGGAAGTCGAGACCAAGGTCGAATGTCTTCTGCTTCTCCCATGTCAGGTTCTTGTTACCATAGAATACAGTGTTGTACGACAGAGCCGAGCCATTCCACTCTACTATATACTGGTCGGTATAAGGAGTGTAGCCATAAGCTTCACCCGGAAGGATGTTCTCATTACCCTGTGTACCGTACGATGCACGAAGCTTCAAGTCGTTGAGCCAAGAGTTGGTGCCTTCCATGAACTTTTCAGACGAAATACGCCATCCTGCACCTACCGACCAGAAGTTACCCCAACGGTCGAGGAAGCGTGATGTACCGTCGCGACGGAATGCAGCTGAGAGATAATACTTATGAGCATAGTCGTAATCTGCCATTGCGAAGTAGCCTTCTACGTTATGCATGAGCTTGTTGCTTGAAAGACTCTGTATCTGTCCACCATTGTCAAGTTCAGGATTTGCAGGGTCAAGGAAGTTGGTCTTCTGTCCAGCCAACGAGTTGGTAGTGTACTTGTAGTACTCATGACCAAGCTTTGCAGCGAAGTTGTGGTTCTCGGCAAATGTATTCTCGTACGACAGAATCTGGTTGAAATTGCTTGTCACCTCGCTCGCATTGCTCTTCATACCACGTCCTCCGAATGAAGCACCGTCACCAATTGTAGGTGTATAGTAGACCGTACTGAGCAGATTGGTATAGTCGTAGCTATAGTTGGCGACGAACTTGAAGTTGAGTGGCAACTTGATTTCAATGTATGAGCGTGACGATATGTTGTGATACTCGCTCTTTCTAATATCCTCGCTCATAGAACAGATGACGTTTTGGTTGGTAGCGATAGGACGTTCGTCTGTACCATCAACCTGACCTGTACCAGCATCGTAAATAGGATTGCCCTTCTCGTCATACTTCATGTTACCCTCGGCATCGTAAGCATGTACCGGGAATATAGGTGCCCAACTACGAGCTACATCAAACGGGTTAGAAGCAGCACCAGCTTTTTCCTGCACACCATACTGATTGGTGCGTGAATAAGCGATATTGGTACCCACCTTAAGCCATGACTTAAGCTGAGAATTCAGGTTGGCACGCATAGTGAAGCGGTCGTACGACGAGCCGATTACGTAAGAGTCGTTGTCGAGATAACCCATTGACACGTAGTAGTCACTGCGGTCGTTGCCACCTGATGCAGAAACGGTGTATTCCTGACGGAATGACGATTTGAACAGAGCATCGGCAAATGTATCCTTATAACGGCGCTTTGCGTTAGGATTGAGCGTACCGTCGGTGTTGACAAGATACTCGCCATCGGGAACAATGAAAGCATTGTAGTTGCCAAGTTCCTCAAGGAGGGTCTTGCTCGCATACTCATTATAAGCTGACATTTCGTTCTGGTCACCATATGATGCCCACATAGTATTACGTATACCATACCATGCCATGCGGTAGAATTCGCCCGGATCGGTTACCATGTTGTAGTCCTTGTATGCGCGGTTTGTCACACCCCAAGTGCCACGGAAGTTGATAGATGTCTTCTCCTTGCTACCTGACTTTGTCGTTACCATAACAACGCCACCGGCAGCACGTGAACCGTAAAGTGAGTTAGACACAGCGTCCTTGGATACTGTGATTGAAGCGATATCCTGCGGGTTGATGTCAGACAGCTTACCATTGAACGGAACACCGTCAACAACGATAAGAGCAGCATTGCTGGCAGACATAGAGCCGACACCACGTACATAAATAGAAGCATCACTACCAGGCTGACCAGAACCGCTAAGTACCTGAACACCTGCTACAGCACCCTCAAGAGCGCTTGAAACAGAAGCAGCCTGCGCATTGGCAACGATTGTCTTGTTTACGGTAGTAACCGAACCTACAACGTCCTGCTTGCGTTTTGTACCATAAGCCACAACTGTAACCTCGCCCAACTGCTCATGGTCTTCCTCGATGACAATAACAAGATTGGTACGGTTCTTCACCTGTACAGTCTGGGGCTTGTAGCCAATATAAGTGATGTTGAGCTTACTGTTGGCCGGCACCGAGATGGAGAACTGTCCATCACCAGCGGTAACGGCACCTACATTCTTCGAACCTTCAACCTTAACGGTAGCTCCTATGATAGGAGAACCATCGGCATCGGTAACCTTGCCTGTCACAGTACGGTTCTGTGCCATAGCCATAGAGCCGGCAACAAGTGCTGTGCAAAGCGTGAGTGCAATTTTCTTTACCATAAATCTCTCTCTTTTGGTGAATAATATAATTGTAATTGTTATTTTCGAGTCATAACGTCCGCCATTGTCGGCGAGACTCCTCCGCCTACGGGCGGGAGGTTCTTTAGAGACGTATGTTGCAACGCTTGATGTGTTGTTGTTGCATATATATAATAGGTGTAGACAGTATATAATTGTCGGCCTATCGTTGTCGAAGTAATTGCTTAATTTCTTTTGTTTTTGTGTAGGCATAAACCCACAATGAATGTTTTAATATTTCTAAATATTTCGATTCATTTGCAAAAATAGTTATTATTTGTCATAGTTCCAAATATTTTGAAACAAAATGTTCGGAAAAATTGCATTTTTATTACATAAGTCAATAAAACGCCTATTATTCCGTAGCTTTTGCAACGTTCGTGTACGAACACATTTACATATGAATAGGATAATTATGCAGAAATACCGCATAAACATACAGCAAAATGAATTGCTTTTGTGTTTATGTTTACATTCAGATAATTAATATATGTAAAATTTCAAATGACAAAAATAAAAGAAACGCAGCGTTATTTTGCAATATGAAAGCAAAAACACGCTGCGTTTATTGTAAATAAAGAATATTATTGTCTTTTTGTAATTTCCGGTTTTTATGCCGTCTATTTAGTCTCGTCGGTCACGGCGAACAAATCATCGAGAGTAACCTCATCATCGACAATTGCCGAATGTTTTCCTGGTAAAACTCCGTATGTAGTTACCATTGTCATGCGTGTGCTGCAACGTGTTGCTGTTTCTGCACGGAATATAGCAATACGTTCACGTAAACGACGTTCATAGTCGGCATTTATTATATAAGGTGTACCGGAAAATTTCATTTCACAGATGTTTATATTCCGGTCAGCACGTTCTATTACAAGGTCTATCTGTGTTCCATGACCATCTTGTCGGCTACGCCATGCACTTGAATCGTTGAGGATTCGGTCTATGCCAAGTGCCTGCTTTATCTCGTCCAGATGCATCAGACATAGTAATTCGAAACTGAATCCCTGCCAACTTGCCACTTGCTGGCTCGAAGACAGATGAGTCCAGCGGTGCGGGTCTTTCGTGTCTACACCTTGTATATATTTATAGAAGAACAAGGTGTAGAAGTCTTTTATGCGATATATTGTATTGTTGCGCTTATTGCCGTAGCGTGCATAAGGCAGTACAAAATCGCATTGTTCAAGATCAGAGAGTATCTTCGTTAGCGCAGCGCCACCCAGTCCCGTTTGTTCTGAAATCTCCTTGCGTGTATATCCTTCTTTCCGTTGCACGAGAAGACGTATTACCGTAAGATAATTGTCGGGACGTTTGAAGAGTGTAGCATACAGTTCGTTGTGTTCTGTCCGTAACATTGCGTGACTGTCGGCAAAGAACAGTTCGTCAATATTTGACAATAGCGACATGTGCGGATTTAGAAGTGTCAGATAGAAAGGCACACCTCCCAATATCATGTAGCATTGTGCAATCTGATATCGATTCCAATTGAAGTGGTGTTCGTCCATATACTGCTCCACTTCATATAGGCGGAACGGACGTAGATATATCTTGCGCGTGATACGATTGAAGAGACCACCCTGATTATGGAGCAGACTGTCAATCATCCACGATGTGGCTGAGCCGCAAGCTACAAACACGATGTCATCGCGCATTGCTGCCCATCCGTTCCAAAAGTTCTCCAATGACGACACGAAATCCGACTTTGGAGTGTCCATCCACGGCATTTCGTCGAAGAAAATCACTTTCTTTCTGCTCGTGTCTTTTGCTTCAAGCAGTTTGGCAAGACCGTCAAAAGCCTGTGTCCAATTCTTCAGTTCTGGAGTAAATTCTGAAGAAGAGTAACGTTGCAATGTCTTTGCGAAATCGGCAAGTTGCTGTTCGCGTGGCATCTCATGCTTGCCTACAAACGAAAAGTCGTAAGTGTCGTTGAAGAAACGACGCACAAGAAAAGTTTTGCCAATACGACGACGACCATATATGACTACAAATTCCGACCGTCCCGATTCAAGACAGTTCTTCAGTATCAACTGTTCTTTATGCCTTCCGATTAACTTGTCCATATGCCATTTATTATTGATAACTTGCCAAAATTACGAAAAAAATACGGTTTTGGCAAGTTATCGGTTTGGATAACTTGCCAAAACTTACAAAAAATCGTGATTTTGGCAAGTTATCGGATTCGTTGTCGTCACATTACACCCAATGCCTGCATCATCTTTTTGTTGGCTTCGGCAAGCGAAGGGTCGAACAATGCGCGTATATATATTAAGGTGGTGGACAGTTTGGTATGACCCATAGCCTTGGCTATTTGCGAAATGTCGAGTCCGGAGCGGTAGGCAAGACTTGCCCACGAATGGCGTGCCACATACGACGAGAGCGTACGGCTGGTGTTGATGAGTGACGAGAGGCGGCGTAGGGCATAATTGTACGAGCGCAGCCGTTTGATATAAGTCGGGTGAACATTGTCGGCTGTGGTGCCTGCGAGCAACGGAAACACGTATTCGCTGCCAGGTATGGTGTGGCGTTTGATGATTTCAGCCATACAAGGTTCTACGTTTACGCACACCTTATGCCCGGTCTTGTGGCGTGCGTAGTGCATTACGCCGTCGTTTATCTGGTGCCATTTCAGGTAAGCGATGTCTACAAACGGCATTCCCATAGCCATAAAGCTGAACACGAATAGGTCGCGAGCCAAGGCAAGGTGCGACTGGTTGTCGAGCCGAAGCGCAAGCAATTGGCGTATTTCAGAGTCGGTGACGCTACGTTTGGCAGTCTGTTCATGCCCGGTGAATACTGCCGAGAACGGGCTGTCGGCATTATTCCCCACCGCCCGATTGTACAAGGCTCGCAGCGTACGCATATATACCGACACGGTGTTGAGCCTTAGTCCCCGGTTGCATAGCCACCGCTGATAGTGCTCAAGCATTGTGGTTGTGATGTCGGCAAAGCTCCATTTGTCGTTGCCGATGAATTGCGTGAGCGAGCGTACGGCTGTGAGATAGTTGTAAGCGGTCTTGTGGCGTTGCTCTTTGTCAATCCGTTCAGCCTCAGCCTTGGCAAAACTAATTCCGTTCAACCGCCTTGCAATTGTAGCGCTACACTTGTTTTCTTTCGGATCTTTTCCCAATCCCATTTCAATTCTGAAGTAAACCATAACATTAAATCATTAAAGGGTTAGACAATACGAGTCTCAATTTACTATAATAATCGGTACGGACAATACTTGCAACGGCAGTTTCTCAGTACCGATTTCAGTACCGCACAACTGATACAGGATTTTATACATTTCTTCACCACCTCCCGCCCGAAGGCGGAGAAGCTTCGCCGATAATGGCGGACGTTAAGACTCGATAATAACAATTACAATTATATTATTCACCAAAAGAGAGAGATTTTTATGGAAAAAAGAATCATGACTTTTGTCGCCTGCCTCTTCCTGAGCATAGGAATGGCACTGGCGCAATCTCGCATTTCCGGTAAGGTCACCTCAGCTGAAGACGGTCAGCCCGTAATTGGTGCTACAGTCAAGGTGGTAGGTCAGAAGAATACCGGAGCCGTAACAGACGTTGACGGTAACTTTACACTTAACGTTCCCACTGGCGCAACACTTGAAGTCTCATACATTGGAATGACAACCAAGACTGTCAAGGCTGCTTCACGCATGACAATTATGCTTGAAAACGCTTCGAAGGACATCGATGAAGTGGTAGTTGTGGGTTACGGTTCTGGTCGTAAGATCAGCTCGCTTACTGGTTCAATTGCTACTGTCAACTCTGAGAAGCTGAAGAATGCTCCTTCTGCATCTGTTCTCGACAATCTGCAGGGTCAGGTTTCGGGCCTTAGTGTATTGTCTTCATCAGGTGAGGCTGGCGACAATGCTGTAAGCATGCGTCTGCACGGTGTAGGTTCACTCGGTGCAAGTTCTACTCCTTTGTACGTTATTGACGGTATTGCTTCGTCAAGCCGTGCCATCATGGCTATGAACCCTAACGACATCAAGTCGGTTACTGTGCTTAAGGATGCATCCGCCACATCTATCTATGGTTCGCGTGCTGCCAATGGTGTTGTTTACATCACCACAAAGAATGGTGGTTACAACTCAAAGGCCACTATAACACTGCGTTCGCAGTATGGATGGAACACCTTGGCAAACAAGGGCTTCTATGAAGACATGATGACTGGCGATGAGCTATATGCTTTTTATACCGGCTTGCTCGGAGAAGAAACTATGAAGTCATTGTATGATGATGAAGGTTATCGCAGCAATACAAAGTGGTATGAGATTTATCAGCAGTTTAATACTCCGCAGACTCAGAACGACTTGAGTATTCAGGGCGGTAGCGACCGTATGTCTTACAACATCAGTGCTTCGCAGTTCCACCAGAAGGGTACTACCATCGGCAACTTCTACGACCGCTACACATTCCGCACAAACCTTGACGCACGTCCTAAGACATGGTTGCGTACTGGCGTGAACATCAACCTTTCTTACGATAAGAAGCAGCGCAACTCTGCATGGGGTAATTCTGAAGGTGCTTCAAACTATACCAATGGCGGTTTGTCGTATATGCTTAATCCTCTATATCCGGCTTATGATGAAAATGGCAAGCTACTTGACCGCTTCCCATTCGGTGCATATAGCGATCAATACAAGAACCGTTACATCTCGGATGTCACTTCACGCTATGGCCTCAACGGCAATGCATATGTTGAGCTTGAACCGATAAAGAATCTTAAGATTCGTTCGCGTGTAGGTACCGACCTCTATTTCAGCCGCAACAACTACTTTGTTAAGCCTTCGTACGCACCGGCAACTGGAAAGGGTACACGTGAGAAAACTTCTGATTACGACTATTCGCACACTATAACAAACACCATCGAGTATGGCTTCAACATCAATAAGGTGCATCAGTTCACAGTTCTCGCCGGACAGGAGGGTATCAAGAACAGCTACGACGCATTCACTGCATACAGCAAAGGACAGGTGATCGATGCTCTTATGAATCTGCAGAATGGCGAACAGAGCACATATAAGGTATCGGAGGATGCAACTGAGAGCAGATTCCTCTCGTTCTTCGGACGTGTTGATTATAACTATAACAACCGCTATTTCTTCGACGTGACTGTACGTAACGATGCCTGCTCACGCTTCGGTAAGGACAACCGTAACGCTACATTCTGGGCAGCAGGTGCATTATGGAAGGTAAAAAGCGAAGCTTTCATGCAGCCTTACACATGGATCAATTCACTTGACTTCAAGGTAAGCTACGGTACACAGGGTAATGCCGCTATCGGAGACTATACTGCACTCGGTCTTGTTGGTAAGACAACATCGTTTAATGATAAGTTTGCAATGAACTATGTTCAGGCTGGCAACCCGAAACTGACATGGGAGACTCAGAAACTTCTCAACATCGGAATCAGCGGACGTTTGTGGAATCGTTTCGATTTCGACCTTAGCTACTATCTGCGCAAAACCAGCGACATGCTTATGGAAGTTCCTTATCCTTACACTACTGGTTTCTCGTCAATGTACAACAATGTGGGCGAACTTCAGAATCAGGGTATTGATATCAAACTCGGAGTCGATATCGTACGTGGCAAGGACTACTTCGTGAACTTCTCAACAACCTTCAACTACAATGCAATGAAGGTGACAAAATTGTTCGACGGACGTCAGCGTTGGGAAATGTCCAATTACCTGACTTCTTACGTTGTAGGAAAGGCTCCTGCTTTCTATCTGCCATTATATGCTGGCGTAAACAAGGAGAATGGTGCTCCGATGTGGTATAAGGCTGGTGACAACCCTGATGTTACTACAAAGAAAGAGACGACAGAGGACTTTAACGAAGCTGCACTCACACAGAATTCGGGTAAGAATCTTTATGCTCCTGTAAATGGTGGTTTCAGCATAGCAGCAGGTTGGAAGGGATTGAGTCTGCAGGCTGACTTCTCTTATGTTCTCGGCAAGTATCTTTACAATAATGATGCAATGTTCTACAATGACCCGAGTGTTGGAGGCTATACGACAAACTTGAAAAAGAATACAGCCGATTATTGGTCGGAGGACAATAAGAATGCTAAGTTCCCGAATTGGGAAGAAGGTTACACATTGCAGTTTGATGATAGCATGCTTGAGAATGCTTCATTCCTGCGTTTGAAGAATCTGCAGATTGGCTATCAGCTGCCCAAGTCGCTTCTCGCATGGCAGAATGTATTGAGCGATGTTAAGTTTACAGCAACAGCCCGCAATCTCTTTACTGTGACCAACTATGGCGGTATTGACCCTGAGGTTGACGGCAATCTTGTACGTGGTATTATTGGTAACTCAAAGCAGTTCCTCTTCGGTATCGAACTTACTTTCTAAAAGAATTGGTGTATAACTTATTATAGACTACGAAAATGAAAATGAACAAATATTTCATCATAGCATTAGGTGTGGGGTTGTCAACCCTCACCTCTTGCCACCTCGATGTTGCTCCAACATCTTATGTAGAAGCATCAGACGCAAACAATGCCATAAAAACCGACCTTGAGTTGAATGCTATGCGCAACGGTATATATTCTTCGTTCCGTTCGACATTCTATGGTGTCAACAGTCAGCCGTCGGAGGTTATGTGCGATGGATTTAATGCAGCTATAGGTTATGGCAATAACTACGGCGGAATCCATCGTACCGACATGACATTCACCTCGTCCGACTATGATACAAAGGACTTGTGGGAGTCGATGTACAGTGCCATCAAGGACTACAACATCTTCATCAACTCGGCACAGAACTATGGCAATGCCAATGTTGCCTCAAAGGCTGCTGCCGACTTATATGCAGGCGAGGCACTGTGCTTCAGAGCTTACAGCTATATGGAACTTGTACGTCATTTTGCCAAGGCTTACAATACTGCTACTGCAAGTTCAGACCTTGGTGTGCCATTGGTGCTTGCTTACAACCAGTTGGAGAAACCTCACCGTGCTACTGTTGCTAAGGTGTATGAGCAGATCAAGGCCGACCTTGACCTTGCTGCAAGTTATGGCATTGCTGACAAGCCGGGCGCAAAGCGTTCAGAGTGGGTGACCTCCGATGTTCTGAACATGCTCTATGCCCGTTACTATCTTGACACGAAGAACAATGAAAAGGCAGCTGAGTATGCCGAGAAAGTCATCAACTCAGCAGCTGAGTATGTTGTGTCTTCTAATGCTGATGCCATGAAGGCTGAGTATACCAACGACAACGGAACCGAAGCCATCATGCAGCTGCCTGCAAGTATTACCGAGAATGGTTCGGGCACGAATGATTATTACACTAGGGCAAGCAACAATCCTAAGTTGGTATCATTGGGATTCCCTGGTAAAGGCATCTATCTCGCTCCTTATTATCTGCCTTCAGGCAAGTTGGTTGATAGTTATAGTGAATCAGACTTGCGCCTTAATCAGTGGTTTACAAAGAATTATTACGTCATAGAAGTCGGAGGTAAGAAATTTAAGGATGTCTATGCGTTCTCTAAGTATCTTGGTAACCCTGCACTCCGTTCAGGCTCTGTACCTAATGCACGCCAGCATGTCAAGCCGTTTATGATTGGCGAGGCTTACCTTATCGCTGCTGAAGCTTACTTCAAGGGCGGTGATGCCGAAAAGGCTAAGATAGCGCTCAATGCTTTGCAGAGCGCACGTGTGGCTGAAGTAACAGAAGCTACAGAGGAGAATATCGAGAACGAATGGTTCCGCGAGACTGTTGGTGAAGGCTTGCGTATAAGCTGCCTCAAGCGTTGGGGCAAGGGCTATACTGAACGTTATGCTCAACAGACTGTTGCTGAGAAGAATGCGTGTCTGAAGGGTGACTACTATGAGAAGCGAGCAATGTCTGCCGACGACATCCACTGGGTATGGCCTATCCCTGCATACGAGATAAAGGTTAACTCGAATCTCGAGAATGAGCAGAACCCTGGCTACTAATACATAGTACATATAATATATAGAGTAACATAAATAAAGCGTATATTCCTACCATGCTGTTGGTTGGGAATATACGCTTTCTTTTGTGGTTAATGACCGTTAAGATTTGACTGATAATTACTAAATCATAACGAAATATTTTTTATATTCGAAAATAACAATTATGTATGCGCTGCAATCTCACCCAGAAACTACTGGAGTTGCCCGAGTCACCATATCTGATGCGCAAGAATGAGAAAAAAGCGCAGAGAATACGTCACACAATATTATAATGTACTATGGTAAAGACTTTGAGAGTGATGCATTACATTCTTTCAAAGGACTTGCTTGCAGATATGGTTGAAAAGTTTTTGTGTCATTCTGACTACTGTTAGAAGTTAACTACTATCGTAGAATAATCTTCACCATTCGGTTATTCCTTTTTCCATGTTCTATAATAGAAATCGCGTTTATTCCGCCACGAACACTCATTGTGAACTGTTCGGAGCGGAACAAACGCTATTTTTATTCAATCCTAACAATTATGAAAACCGTAATAGTTGGCGGTCCACCAACAATTTTATGACTAAATTCTTGTTTATACAGGAAATTTGTACTAATTTTGCAGCACAATTCAACAATCGTTGGTATATATTAACT
>ERZ1026874.1127-NODE-1127-length-14712-cov-8.395715_pt1 | contig 14712 bp, 12 predicted proteins | sample MGYA00380167_ERZ1026874 | MGnify/ENA primary metagenome ERZ1026874 (study PRJEB33269, sample SAMEA4719803) | human gut metagenome | biome: human-associated habitat; feature: organic feature; material: feces | place: Cameroon | collected 2013-10 ...
TATTAATAAGAAAGTAAAACTTAATTTTGGCAATCAAGAAAGGTGTGTATCTCCATTTCGGATTATGATGAATAATGGTAGATATTATTTGATGGCATTTATAGGAAAAAATGTAAAGAAATTTTATTATTTCCGAATTGATTTAATGTCAGAAATTACAGTGATGGATAACGAAGGCAGTGTAAAACCTGTTGTAGAGGAAAGTAATAACCCCCTAAAATTTATTTATTCAAATCCGTATTTTTATTCTGGTAAAAAAGAAACTATCGTGTTAGGATTTAAAGCAGATCAACTTACACAGATTTTTGACTGGTTCGGAGCGACAAAAGATGATGATTTAAATCAAAACGGTTTATATGAAATTCAAGGCGAATACAAGTCAGAAAATGTAAAAATGCTGAAAATAAAATTTCCCAATATAAATGTGAATGCATTTTCATTTTGGGTAATGCAATACATCGAATGTATAGAAATTTTAGAAGGGGCTCAGTTAAAAAAGATAGTAATAGAAAGAATAGAAAAAGCATTGAAAAAACTCAAAAAAGATAAATCAGAATAATTATATAAGGCTGTTGTGGTATAGACAAAAGGAATCTATTTTGCACAACAGCTTTTTTATTGCAGTGGTCTGTTTAGAAAAACAACTTGGACTTTAAAGGAAAAAGAAGTATTTGTAACTTTTTTTATTTAACGAGTATCGCTAATACAATTTAAATCAAAAAATGATTTAAAATTATTATAATTAAGTATAAAAAAGGTAGAGGTGGTACCAATGTTAAAAAAAGAAATTAAAAAAGTAATCTTGCAATATTTCAAAGAAAAGAATATTCCTTTCAGATATCTGAATGAAGAAAACAGACCTATAAAAATAGTATCGTTAGACACATTGTATCTATTCACAGAAATTCCAGAAATATTTAGTGGATGTGTTGAAACTTGTATTCGCTTTAAAGATGAATATTTGTACTGCCAGTCTTACTATGGCCAGCCAGTTGTACATAATAAAGAGGAAGCAATACGAGCAGCGAGGATTATTAATTACCTTAATATGCATCTATCGTACGATTGTAATTCCCTTTATGAGCATACATTCATCATGGATGAAACCGCTGGTGATGTTTTTAATGGCTGTATGATGCGTTATGAGATTTTCTCTCAGCATTTTCAGGAATCTATGAACCACATTCTTAATTATAGTGTGCAGCAAATTCTTGATGTATATAAACCCATTTTTTATTATGTCCACAGAGCCTGGGATTACCATCGAGCAACTAAGGTTGCCATAGATCAAGAACTAATGGGAAAGAAAGGATAAGAAATAATGAAAAGAGAACAGTATGAAAAAACGCAAGATTTTACAAATGCATTGGAGCTTTTACGCAATTTTGTTGAGGAAATTTTAGCTGGAGATGTCGAAGGTCTGAGGACGTATTGTTTTGATGAACTTGATGAACTTTCAAAGTTTATTGGAGATATTGATCCTGATATGACACTAATAATGAAGGCAATTTATATAATCTTGTGGGGTGATGTTTATAACTTGTCCTTGGAAAATATGGGACCTTGGAACATGGAAGGAACTTATGCTTTTCGCGGGGATACAATGAATTCGTTCGGCTCCTTGATTGGTAAAAAAAGCAAAGAAAAGGATTTCGCATACCGAGCAAAACTCTTTGGTGCAGACAAAGATCTTGAACTGTGGTCAAAAATAAAGGAATTTGAGAAAACTTACCATTTGGTAGGAAATTTCATTATAATTCCTAACCGAAGTACGATAAAATACGGAATAAACGGTGCAAGGGCATTTTTCTATAACAGCAACGATTGCGAGGGAATGAGAGATTACTTTGATTGGTTCTTGTTAGCCATCAAGAAATATCAAGATAAAATAAAAGCTGATGATAATCATTTTACAAAATTTGAGATGCAATTAAACCGTAATCAAGAATATGACCCAGCTTTTTTAGATATCAGTAAATGGGAGAAACGATTTTTCTTGGAGGATTATTTTGAAAATGGACAGCCCAAATTACTTTTTTGTACTCCTTTAAAAAGAAGACTATTAATCACAGCAGAGCGTAAATATCGTCAAGGCGAAAGCTATTATCAAGATCAGGAATATTTAAACATTCTGAGGGATTATCTGCTAAAAGCCACAAATGTGATTAAATATCGCTCGAATAAGATTGTTGATTTTCTGAAAAAAGAATTACAGAAAAACAAGGCAATATAATATAAAACGCTGACAATATTAGTCCATAGGCATATGTTTATAATTTTTGAAACAAAAATATCACTATGTTGATTTATATGCAAAGAAGATTAGAAATTTTATAATAGAATGTGTAAATAGATTGCTAAAAACAAACTGAGCAACTACAGTTGAAAGAAATTGAGATGTATGAGTATGAATTTTAAACTATGCGAGTGAAATTAATATTTTGGAGGTAATTTTTTGGCTACATATGTTATTTCAGACATCCATGGACAATATAAAATGTTCTTGGACTTGATTGATAAGATCAAATTAAAAGATACGGATACGCTTTATATTTTAGGAGATATACTTGACAGAGGCCCTCATCCAATCAAGGCACTTATAAAAATTATGGAAATGCCAAATGCTATATGCCTGGCAGGTAACCATGAATATATGGCTTTACAGTGCTTGCCTTTCCTTATGGAAGAAATTACTGAGATGTCAATAGATCAGTTAAACGAAAAAATGCTAAACAATTTAGTGATATGGCAATGCAACGGGAGCAAGACAACACTCGATGAATTTCGTGCTCTGGATCTTGATATGAAATATGAGGTTATAGATTTCTTAAACGATTTGCAACTATATAAAAAATTGACCGTAAACGGTAAAAATTATCTGTTGGTTCACGGTGGCCTTGGCAATTTTAGTCCTGAAAAAGCTTTAGAAGATTATGAAATAGAGGAACTTGTTTGGAGCAGAGCAAAATATGATGTTCAGTATTATACTGATGTGAAGCTTGTAACAGGACACACCCCAACGCAGAAAATTAAAGGAAATCCAAGACCAGGATATGTTTACAGAAAAAATAATCATATTGCGATTGATTGTGGATGCAACTTAAAAAACGGTCGATTGGCAGCTGTTTGTTTGGACACCGAAGAAGAATTCTATGTTGAAGGCGAAAATAAGAATGGTATATGTGTTTCAGCAAATTCATAACCGTATAGCTTTTTAATAAAAACATAGTGATTCTAAATGACACCTTAGAAAAATAAAGGAACTTAGAAACGAAAATGAATTATTATATTAGCGATTTACACTTATTTCAAGAAACTTCAATTAGATTTGATGAACGACCGTTTAAAAATCTGGAAGAGATGCATGAAATAATCAAAGAAAAATGGAATTGCAAGGTAAATAATGGAGACAAAGTATTCATTCTTGGAGATATAAGTTATCGAGGGAAAAATGAAAATCTTATTTCGTACATATCCACATTAAAAGGGCAGAAAATACTCATTAAAGGAAACCATGATGATGTATCAGATTATAGATATCATCAGCTATTTGCAGACATGTGTGATTATAAGGAAATCCATGATTCTGTGAAAGGTAAAAACTACGATCTTGTATTATGCCATTACCCTATTTTCAGTTGGAAAAATATGGGGAAAGGATCTATTCTTCTATACGGACATACGCACAATAGTGCGGAGGATAAATATTATCAGAAGTGTCTGCAGGAAATGATTCATAATGATTGCAGACATGTTTATAAAACAGAGGTTAAAGCTATTAATGTTGGATGCATGAAACCGTGGATAAAGTATGAACCGCGTTCATTAGAGGAGATATTGCAATGGAGAAAATAAAAAAACAATATTATTCAATAAAAGTCTAAAATTCAAGTTTCCAAGTTGTGACTAAATGGATTTTATGCTATAATAAAATCATCTTTTAAACCCATTAACGATAGCTTGAATTGGTAAATTATAATTCTCTCATTGAATTATAACAAGCGAAAATTCATTTTGCACCCCCCTACTCAAAAGCTATCGTTATACGGTTGATTTTGAAAGTAGTCTGCACCCCCTTAGCTGACTATTATTTGACTACTTTTGGAAAATCTAATATGCCACATTTTGCCCTGATTTGCGTGTTTTGAGGAAATTTTAAAAGTGATACTCATTCCTGCTATATCAAAAATACCCTTGCAAATCACGGCATTTTACGGCAAATCGGGAGGAATTTTGTTATGATAAGGATAATGTTTGTGTGCCATGGGATGACTCACGAACGCTTTACAAACCGCAATATTCCTTTGTAAATCTCGGCAAATCACGGTCAGTTGAAAAGTACAAGATTACCAAAAGACTACTTTTCAACGGTTTTAAAATCAGCTTTTATGCCTTATCGTTAATAGGGTTAGAACGGACATTATTATTGCCGAGTTATCGTTAAAAGGGTTGTAACAGAAAGCAATTCCCTATACCTATATATAACAGCAGTTTTTGCTGGGTGTGATTTGCTTTGAATGAGTCTTATCTGAGTAAGTAAATATCATTTCTACACCGCAGTTCATAAGCTTAAATAATGCAGACTACTAAAAGACTACTTCTCCCCTATTCTAAATTTTAAAAACATAAAACATCACTTAATTATTAATATATTTATTATCATCCTGTGCAATTTACAGGGTGTTTTTTATACATAAAAAGCAGTAACATTTTTTAATGAGATTGAATTCACCGAACAAATGGTTTATACTTAAATTATGTAATACAGTTTCTCTTTAAGAGTTAAAACAGATTGCTGATGTGATTGAAGTTACATTTTAGCAATCAATCATTCTACCTAATGGTGAGCAGATAAAAACGAGTAATAAACAGGAGGTAATTACCATGGACTTATTATTAAACGACATTCTTCATTTGTCACAAGAAGAGATTAACAATAGTAAAATAGAATTTAATATGCAAGCCGGAAGAGGAGGACAACCATTTCTTGATAGATGGTTAAAACATTCTGAAGAAGATAAAACAAACGGTACTTGCAAGGACTGTTCATATTGGAGTTGGTACGGAAAGCAGAGAAACTTTTATCCTGGGCAATGGGTTTTTAGTTTCGCAAAAATGCCGGAAGATGAATGGTTGCTTATTTCGGCTGCACAAATAATAAATACTCCATCCGATGATTGGGCTGATGTTCAAGTGCTTGATAGATTTGTTCCATTATTCGGAAGGCTCATCATCAAATGCAAGAAAGGTAATACCTTCTCAAGATATGTATTTAATTTGAGCAAATATCTTGATCAAGCAATTGTTCGAGAGGTTCTTCCATGTGTTTATAGTGGTGAAAAGTTTGAAGGATATGACCGTGTGCATCTGCCATATCATAGATTATCTGACATTTTCAATGGTCGGATTCTCCCAACTTATTATGAAGCCTTAAAAAAGATAACAGGAGTTTACTGTTTAACTGATACTCACACAGGAAAGTTATACATTGGTTCTGCAACAGGCGAAGAAGGAGTTGCCCAAAGATGGGGTAATTATCTAGATTCCAAGCATGGCGGAAATAAAAAACTTATCTCACTCTATGAACAGAAGGGTGCAGAGTATTTTGAGAAGTATTTTACATATACATTGTTAGAATATTTTGGTTTGTCATATGACCCTGTGAAAATTATTGAAAGAGAGCAATATTGGAAACATTGCTTTGATACGATTAAGAATGGTTATAATGACAACTGATAAAAATGTTTTGAGATATTGTCCTGTTTGATGAATGGAGTAACTCAACACTTGTATCGGTTCGATATACCCATTTTAAGGCGAAAATAGGTGTTCCACTATTTTCTTGTACATTGGGTACGAAATGCTTTACTCGTTGGAGAATCGAGCCATGTTGAGTGCGTGGTTCTGTTGACTAAAGCACATAATTAATAGTGTGAAAATGCTTGAAATATAAGGCTTTTCCGAGGATTTGGAAGTAAATCCAGGTTCTCGGATTTTTATGCGTTTGAACTTGATAATTTGAAGAAAAACAAAGGTTGACCATAAACATAAATAATACTAGCCTTGATTTTATGAGAGAATATGATATAACTGCTCTATTAGATAATCTTTTGGAAAATGCTATTGAGTCTGCATTGTTAACCAATGATAAATTTATTGATTTTTCTATTTGCACAAGAAATTCAAACTTTGTAATCATAAAAATTTCAAATTCGTGTTATAGAAAACCTAAATATATAAATAATATTTTAGTTTCATCAAAAAGCACCCCCGGAATGCACGGAATAGGTACAAGAAGCATTAAGAAAGTAATTGCAAAATATAATGGGAATTTAGAAATGAAGTATGATAATGATACAAAAACCTTTACCTCCGTAATCGGAATAAATTCTAATTTACTAGCTAACAACCAGTCATAGCATTTTTATTTTAAACAACAAGCTACTTTTCCCACCCATTTCACGGTAGCGTTGTTATGTTTCGAGCAGACCGGTATTTTTCAAATCTTTAATAGCTCTTCTAACTGTGGCAGGCGACAGCTTTATGTCGCCTGCTATTGTTTTTACAGAGGGCCAGCATTCGCCGTTTTTGTTGGCTCGGTCGTGGAGGTAGGTATATACGGCTACGGCTCGGTGAGGCAAGTCCATTTGATAAAGAAAAGTTAATCTACTCATTGCTGTTATCCTTCTGAGGTGGTCTTTCGGTTCTGACGACTACTTTTCCCCGCTTGTCTGCGCTCTGTTCAACGCTTGAATTTTCGGGTTCTTCTGTTGGCTCATCTTGCTGTTCAGAATTAAAAGAATCTTGGCTGTCGTTCTGCTCTGCATTAGGAGAGGTTTTTAAGTTTTCATTTTTCTTCTTTTTTTCACCGCTTGCTTCATCAAAATCCGAATCAGTTGCAGGCTGTTCAAGATAGTGAGGGCATTATGTTTGGATTATGTTGTTGAACAACTCCGAACGGTTTGCATAGTGAACTTCACGATTTCCGTTTTCCATGACCTCATACTTTTCCTCAAATTCAATACCCCATTTAAAAAACAATTTCAGCTTAACTTTCATAGGATAAAAGCCTGTTTTCATAACAACAAATGTGCCTTTGGGAAGTGACTTCAGCTCATCGGGAGTCATCAAAGCTCTTTCTATCATCTGCAAGGATTGTGACGGATCGTTTTTGTTCCTGCTTACAGAACCAGTCATAACAGTTCTTGAACCAAGTGCTTTTGATAGCATTTCCGCACTTGTACTGTTCGGCGCAAATCCACCGAAGATTGTCAGCTGTGTGTTGTCTATGATTACATCAGCACCCTCTTTGCCGTAGTTGCGTTCAAGCTGTGCAAAGGATTGAATTATCGGTACTATCTGCAAACGCCTTGAACGGGAGGCAGAGAACATCATCTCTGCCGAATCAATCTTCGGCAATGGCGATAGGTAAGGGTTTGATATTATCGCCGCCTTTTCCCCCCGCCTCACATCGGACATGAGCGATTTCCACTCATCCGGCGTTCCATCGGTGTATACAAATTCAATAATCATATTTTCTTTAAAACAACAAAATCCTTGTGTTTAGATAGGGTTAAATTTAAGCGTTTTCTCAGCCTGTTCAGTTTATCCTTCTGTCTGCTGTTCAATGAAAATTTCTGTAAATAATAGCTTATAGTTTCTGCATGGACAGCATGTAATAAAATATGGACATCTTGTTTTATCAGTACAAGGTTTGAATATTTGTCGTCTCCGCCGTCTGCTCTTCGAGTTTTGTGATGATAATGTATATCGCCAATTACAAGAGGTTGCCCTGTAATAGCACATTTACCTTGCTGGGCACAATATAACGCTAATCTATTATCGTTATACTCAATGCTTTTGCCCTGCACAGAGTTTTCCATAAGGTAGTGCAGGATATTTACATTCACTTTTTCAAGCGACTTATGAACAGCCGCTCGCCCTTCCGGTGCGTAGATACACCAATTCCTCGCTCTGTGCTTTGGCGGCTTTGTTTGCACATACGCAATCGGAAGCACAAACAATCCTCGAATATATCTTAACTGACTGCTTTGTCCATATGAGCTTGTAAAATAAAGTGTGTAAGTTAAAAAATAGCTTGCACACTTTTTGCATTTGTGCGGTATTTGCCGTTCCGCTGATTTTTGACGACATAAAAATTGCCACACCTCCTTCTTCGCTATGTTCGGCAGCCTCAAATTCTTCTGCTATATCATGCAGTGACGGTTGCGAAGTTTTGACGGTTTCCGTTGTGTTTTTTAGTTTATCGAAAAACTCATCTTTTGAAATAGTAACATTATCCTTGTACTCCTCATCGCCGAAATTTACGGAAAGAGGAATACAATCAATCATTAATTCTTTCAGTTCGTTCGGTTCAAAATCCGATGCAGAATCTGTTATTATCTTTACCATTAAAGCACCTCTGAAAAGATTTACATTAACAGTATAACCAATCTGCATTTAAAAAATCGGCACAGAGCGTACCGATTTTAAAATTAATGTGTATTTACATATTCAATAAATTCAGGAGTTTTTGACCAATACTTTATACCCCAATTTTCAAAATTCCACTCTTCCATATAATCATTACATTCGTAGTCTATGTAATAAAGGGTTTCGTTTTGCACTACAAAATTTGTCGGGAAATAATCTATATTCGTGTTATTTGCGTAAAGCAGTTTGCACATTGCTTTTACCTGCTCCACATATTCTGACTTTACTCTGTCTGCCTTTACCATATCAAATATTGTGTCGCCCTCTATGTACTCCTTTAATATCCTTTCGTTTTCAATATCTATGTCGAGCATTTTCGGCATAGTTATTCCGATTTTTTTAAGGCGGTTATAATCATTTAATTCGGATTGAATTTTGTCGCCAAACTGATAATAACTGCACGGCTCGTGATGAATCTGCTTTAAAACATACTGATTTGTACCATCTGATGCAAGGTAAGAATAACCGCCCTTGCCTTTGCCGAGCAATTTTATTACAGAGTAATTTTTACCGTTTACCGAAAGTTCTGTAGGAATTGCATTTGACATATAATCGCCTCATATCATAATTTAATTTAAAATATACAATGTAATTATACCATCTAAAAAATGTAAAATTTCTGACTGCCTTGCAGCCGTCTGTATAAAAAGAGATTTTTAAGATACTCGCCAAGTTTTTCAAAATCAGTCGTCCTGAAAGAAATACGGCACAGAGGTTTCTATGCCCACTGTGCCGTATTCACTATATTTCCATGACAGAGCGTAAGATATTACTTATCTTTAATTTTGGCAGAATGTTTTTTACTCTTACCAAATGCCGTTACTCCTTTCATAACGCCGCCGCTGATAATCAGCAATGCAATCCACAAAATAATGTTGCTGTTGTCACCTGTCTGAGGAGATTTTGAATCATCAGGCAGTTTAGCCGTTACGGTGTCAGCATTTTTGATTTCTTCGGTTGCCGCATTTTCATAAGTAGAGATTGTCTTTTTACAGTAGTCGCAAATATGGTTTTTGTCTGCGTCATTATGCGGGCATACATATCCACACTCTCGGCACACACCGTCTTTCCACTCATGTACTTCGCTTGTCACAATTACTGCACCACAGCAGTTCCATTTTTGCTCGTGAACAAAAGCGGTTCTTGTCGTCCACTCCTGTACACCGCCCTCGTGGTTTGTTTTGTCAAGTTCTCCGTAGGCTTTGCCGCAGACATCACATACCGCCTTTTTGGTACAGGTGGCATTGCCGCCTGAGCAATTTTCGGTTTCAAACGCATTGCAGCCGTCAACGGTACATTTTCGGGTATGCGTACCGTCATTGTCAGATACCCATTCACCAAAGGTATGACCGTTGTTGACTGTTACGGTCATCTCTGCATTATTACCCGCTTTGTCGGTGACAACTATCTTCTGCTCGCCGTTTGTCGGAGGGAGAACAAAACCTCCGTTTGCGTCAAGCGTAGCCGCCTTTCCGTTTACGGTAACGGTATCAACATACTTCTCATCAACAGTAACGGTTTGTGCCTCACAATAGGTCTTGCCGTTCTCAATACCGCCGATTACAGGATGAATATTATCAAGCGTTAATCGGTCGGAGCGAAGGTATGTTATGTTAATGTTTTCATCAACAAGCATTACATAAACAATATATTCTCCGTTAGGGTCTATGCAAAACGGTTCTTCATACGCACGGAATACAAGAGAGTCCAGCTCAGCCTCGGAGAGCTCCTTATCTGTTACCAAATAGGATACAAACACAGTTCCGCTGTTATCAACGGCATTTATAGTTACCTCCTGTGTGTCCTTAAAGAATATGCCAAAGGTAAGCTCGTTTAAGAATTTATTCCATTTATTTGTACCTATGATAATTTCGCCCGTTGGCTTTTCGGTATCTTTCCACCGTGCCGTGATTGTAATGTTCTCCGCAGGCATAGTTTTGGGGATTTCCTTATCCCAACCCTTAAAGGTATAACCTTTTCTTGTCGGGTCGGCAGGGGCGGTAATTGCTGTGCCATAGTCCTGCGTAATGGGCGCAATCTCACTTCCGCCGTTGGTATCAAAGGTTATTGTGTACTGATTGATTTCCCATTGTGCTTTAACCGTTATATTCTCCGCAGGCATAGTTTCGGGGATTTCCTTATCCCAGCCCTTAAAGGTATAGCCTTTTCTTGTCGGGTCGGCAGGGGCGGTAATTGCTGTACCGTAATCCTGCGTGATAGGTGCAATCTTACTTCCGCCGTTGGTATCAAAGGTTATTGCGTACTGATTGATTTCCCATTGTGCTTTAACCGTCATATTCTCCGCAGGCATAGTTTTGGGGATTTCCTTATCCCAACCCTTAAAGGTATAGCCTTTTCTTGTCGGGTCGGCAGGGGCAGTAATTGCTGTACCGTAATCCTGCGTAATGGGTGCAATCTCACTTCCGCCGTTGGTATCAAAGGTTATTGTGTACTGATTGATTTCCCATTGTGCTTTAACCGTCATATTCTCCGCAGGCATAGTTTTGGGGATTTCCTTATCCCAACCCTTAAAGGTATAGCCTTTTCTTGTCGGGTCGGCAGGGGCGGTAATTGCTGTGCCATAATCCTGCGTGATAGGTGCAATCTCACTTCCGCCGTTGGTATCAAAGGTTATTGCGTACTGATTGATTTCCCATTGTGCTTTAACCGTTATATTCTCCGCAGGCATAGTTTTGGGGATTTCCTTATCCCAGCCCTTAAAGGTATAGCCTTTTCTTGTCGGGTCAGCAGGGGTGGTAATTTTCGTACCGTAGTTTTGCGTAATGGGTGCAATCTCACTTCCGCCGTTGGCATCAAAGGTTATTGTGTACTGATTGATTTCCCATTGTGCTTTAACCGTCATATTCTCCGCAGGCATAGTTTTGGGGATTTCCTTATCCCAACCCTTAAAGGTATAGCCTTTTCTTGTCGGGTCGGCAGGGGTGGTAATTTTCGTACCGTAATCCTGCGTGATAGGTGCAATCTCACTTCCGCCGTTGGCATCAAATGTTATTGTGTACTGATTGATTTCCCACTTCGCCCAGTATTCCTTATTGCCCGTTTCTGTGCCGCCGATTGCTGTAACAGGAGAACCGGTCAGATTTTCGTTGTCATACCAGCCCTTGAACATATATCCCGTATAAGTCATATCGTCGGCTGTCGGCAGTGTTGCACCCACGCCGTAGGTGTATCCGGTGACATTGCCGTTGTTGATCGTGCCGCCGTTTGTGTTCAGCGTTACGGCATAGGTCGGGGCTGTCCACTGCACTGTCAGTGCCGTCACATCAGCCGGAACTCTGTCGTCGGGTGCGTACAGGTTTCCGTCACTGCCAAGCCACATAAAGTAGGTGTCTGTATCTCCGTCCGGGCGGGTCAGACCGTCAGATGCAGGAGCGGTAAAGCTTTCGCCGCTTTTCACGATGATTTGAATATCCTCGGAGCTGCCGCCCAGCTTGCCGCCGTTCAGGTCAAGGGTAACGACCTTCAGTCCGTCAGAGCCCAGTGCGTCAGGGTTCAGGACTTCAAGGACGGGGCGGAAACAGACGGACGGGTAGGAATCCATAGCATGGAAGTAGCTCCAGTAGCGGGCCGAATCGAACCCGCGAACCGCACGGTTCGGCTCCGTACGACGTTCAAAAGTATCCTGCCCCCACGAAAACATCCAATCCCAGTTTTTGATATATCCGCCGTTCTTGTCCAGTATCCTGTCCCATTCGTTGCTTTGGGGCGTGCCCAAATTACTCGAGCCTCTGCTACCACTTCCCACGGACGGCGCGCGCAGCGTATAGTCCACGCCGCCTGCGGCATAGTCCTTGCCGAAAATCAGACCTGCGGTATTCAGGTAATCCCAGCTTACATCATTTGTTACGGCAAAATCCGCCACGAACAGGCTGTGGGGATATTTATTCTTCTGTGCATACTCCTCGGTGGTTGCCGTCTCCGATGTGAACTTGTAGGCATTGACCGTGCCGGCATAGGTAAACGGCACATAATGAAGTGTGCTGTCCGGCAGATCGCTGTTTACCGTTCCGGGAATATTCATCGCCGAAAGGTCGAAATAGTACCTGCCGCCGGGGGTAAGTGTAAACTGCTCGTCAGGCTGATTTTCCACCGTCAGCGCAATGTCTGTGAAATTACTTGCGTAATCGGTATTATAATCGCCGTTATACTGCTCGCTGAAGACCTTCAGGGTATAGCTGCCCGGTGCAAGGTCGGACGGGATTTTGATATCAACCGTTCCGTTTCCCATGTCAGGACGCGTGATCCTGCCATAATACTGTGCGCCGCTACTATCCGCAATGATGGCGGAGATATATTCATTTGGCCATGCGGACGCCCCGGTGTAATTCAGCACAACTGTATCGTCGGGGGCGGCGCTGATAGCTTTTTCCGTCACGGCAAAATTGTTGCTGTTATCTAAAAGCGTCAATTTCCACTCGTTGCCGGTGTACTCGGGAACTGCTTTGAATCCGTCAGGCTTTCCGCCCACGGCGGCAGATGCAAAAAGGACAGAGTTCAGATTTAAGTTAAAAGCAGGACGAACAGTCAGATGATTATTTTGCTTGCGGATAGAGATCCCAGAGTATTTGACAGAACCATCACTACTCACGATGGCGACATAAAAAGTCTTGGAGCCAGGGGAGCGCAGCCACCAATTGCTTGTCACCCAATTCGGATGCGCAGGATCCAAGGCACGCAGATCGTTGTTTACCGCAATAGCCTCTTTTGTGGAAAGCGGCCAAAATACAGCGTTATCCACCTGCCCTCCCGCTACACAGTCGGTATTTTCTCCGTTGTAACTTCCGCTTGTAAGCGCCCGTTTCTTTACGGCAGCATTTTCTTCTGTCGTCAGCTTTGCTGCAAGCGCATCTATCGCGGTTTTCAAATTACTCGGTGCGTATTCGTTGTATAATATGGTATCGACAAATGGTATAACTCCCATAGCGCCTGCCGCAAGCAGGGTAATATCCCCTTGTGCGCTTGTAACACCGCTTCCGTCATAGCCGATAACTCGCCATGCAGCGGGATTATTATCATGGTTTTGCCCAAAATACACAGTCGGTGCGGTCGCTGTGTTTACATTTTTATTCAGTGCGGTTGTGCCAAGCTGTACCGAGGCAGAGCCCTCTGCCCCAACCTCCTCGGCAAATACGCTTATCGGCATAAGGCTCATCATTATACAAAAGACGAGTAAGATGCTAAGTATTCGTTTCTTCATTTCTTGCCACCTCCGTTTTGCAATCTCAAACTATACTTTTTTCTTTTTCAGTACAATGTATAATATTAAACCAAGGTTACCAAGCAGAGCAAGTCCCGCAACAGAACCGATAACAATCAAAGCAGGTGAAGATGCGGGTTCGGATATGTTTCCGAAGCCTGCGGGAACGGCTACATCTGCCACCGCTTTCACACCGGTGTCTTTCTCACCAATCCACCAGTTGCCGTTTTCACCGATAAATGGGGTAAGACCGTCCTTGCCGTCCGCACCGACAACTTTACCAAGATTGACTACCTCGCCGTCGGTATAGGTGATAACAAGCTCGCCGTCTGCGTTGATCTCCGCTTTGGCTATTCCGATGCCGTCCTTACCGTCTTTGCCGTCAGAGCCGTTTGCACCGTTTGTTCCGTTTGTTCCATTTGTTCCATTTGTTCCGTCCTTGCCGTTCTGTCCCGATGCACCTGTCTCTCCGGTGTCGCCCTTTTTGCCTTGTTGTCCGGCTTTACCGGTATCGCCCTTTTCGCCCTGTTGTCCGGTTTCACCGGTATCGCCCTTTTCTCCGGTGGCTTTCACACCGAGGGATACCCATGTCTGTCCGTCGTCGTAGGAGATATACCAGAAGTTATCATCACCTATTTTAAGCTTCGGCGTTACACCGTCTTTTCCGTCCTGACCGGGTGCACCTGTTTCTCCCTTGTCGCCTTGTTGTCCGGTTTCACCGGTAGCACCCTTCTCTCCGGTGGCTTTCACACCGAGGGATACCCATGTCTGTCCGTCGTCATAGGAGATATACCAGAAGTTATCATCACCTATTTTTAGCTTAGGCGTTACACCGTCTTTTCCGTCCTGACCGGGTGTACCTGTTTCGCCCTTGTCACCTTTGTCGCCTTTATCGCCTTTATCGCCCTTTTCGCCTTGTTGTCCGGTTTCACCGGTATCACCCTTTTCTCCGGTGGCTTTCACACCGAGGGATACCCATGTCTGTCCGTCGTCATAGGAGA
>ERZ1026874.1129-NODE-1129-length-14695-cov-18.851981_pt1 | contig 14695 bp, 10 predicted proteins | sample MGYA00380167_ERZ1026874 | MGnify/ENA primary metagenome ERZ1026874 (study PRJEB33269, sample SAMEA4719803) | human gut metagenome | biome: human-associated habitat; feature: organic feature; material: feces | place: Cameroon | collected 2013-10 ...
TAGGGCTTGCTCGGGACTTCCACCCGTTAGACAATGCTCATGCCGAGCGTACACCAAAAAGCGGGCATTGGGCTTGAATCCGATGTCCGCTTTTTCATATTTCATTTCTTGCTAATTGATCAAGAACGCTTGATAGTCCACTTATAACCAAAACGTAATTGATTATTTTCATAATGGTTTACTTCCACAATGACCTCATTGCTGGTCAGCTTTTTGTAGGTCATCTTGAGAGTGAAAGGCGCGTCTTCTGTCCAATCGCAGTGATACTCCTTGATCAATCCCTTGGAGCGAGTGCCCAACTTGCCACCAATAGCCAGGACATTCAAAATCTCACCATTAGTGCCATCAAAGAACTCAGCTTCCTCCAAAAGCAGCAACATATTCAGGTCAAGAGTCTTGTCAAAAGGTGCAGGAATGGCTGTTGTCTTGTCGTAAGCGAATGTAGAGACAGCATCCATGCTTTCACACTTCACCTTTGTGAGATAACCATTTTCCCAAACAAAAGTATGGTTGTCCCAGTCGTCAGAGCCATCAGCCTCACTGATGTCATTATAACGAGTCTGCTTCAGCGTACCATCAGCATTATAAGATATCTCAAATGGTCTTGTGCCATTCATCCATGACTGGAAGATAGTACCACTGACTACCCTACCATTCTCCAATTTGGCATTAAAGTCTACCACTTCCTCTTCTGTCTTCTGAGAAGGATAATTGATAAATTTTCTATTCCAATCCGTCTTAATGCTTGTTCCCGAGTGAAAGATTGTTCCGGTAGTAGTCTCAATACAATAGTCGTCGTCAGCATTATCAAATTCATCACGAAACACATGCTTGAACCTCGTCAAATTGCCATTCTGATACTGCAGCTCATAAGTCTCCGTCCCATCATCCTCTACATGAGTACCAGTAATGACAGAACATTCTTTGGTAATAGTAAAGAGAGCCGTAATGCCACCATTATCAACATCGGAATCTCCTCCAACATTTGAGCTATCCTCAGCAGTCTGAGTAATCAATATGGGCACCGTCTTGTCGTCACATACTATAATAATGTATGCAGAACGGCTTTTTCCTGTATCGTTCTTATCAAGCTGGATTTTGATGTGACAGGTTCCGTCATCAAGGCGAGAGCCTTCATAATGCAGCCAACTGATTTCTTCTGTAGAAGAACCATCAGACGTAGCTGAAACATAAGCACGATAAGCCTTGGATGCCTTCATGATGATTTCGGAAGAGGTTTGATTCGCAGCAACAGACAGTTTGCCGTCACGAACATTCTCAAACTTAAATCCGCCCCACTCGTCTCCATTATCATCGGAGCTACAACTTACCAATGCCGAGGTAGCAAATGCCATCAGGCACAGCACCCAGTAACTAAAGATTTTCTTCATAAATATAAGTATTTAGTAATGAATTAAAAATAACTTGGACGATTTGAATTGTAAAGGTAAGACAAAATAAGATGAAAGTCTTTCCACATGACATAAAAGTCATCTTTTCCCTAAAATTCTATGCTATTCCATAGCCTCACCCCCCATGGTTTTCCGTAGTTGGAACCCCAAATTACAGAAAAAGGATACTTTCCATTAACTTTTCAATCGCAGAAAAATACACTTTCTGTTCTTTTTTTTATATCTTTGCAAGGTAAATGCAACGTAAACTGACTATAATGACATCCAAGCATCCATCCTCCCTATTGGCATGGCTATTCGTCATGCTGCCGATATTGGCATTCTTCTCCGCCTGTTCCAACCACAAAGCAGGAGACGAGCAGAAGGCGTATGCCCTGTTCCTTGAGGCAATAAACCACAATGCCGCCGGCGACAAAAAACTTGCGATTACCCTTATCGACAGCGCTCTGCAGATGAATGCCGCCGATACGACTCGCAGTTGGCTTACCTGCGAGAAGACCACAGCACTCGTCGACCTCGGAAAGTTGAAAGAAGCAACTGCCATAGGCAAGAACGGCATACTGTTCGCTGAGAAAATCAAGGACGAAGAAGGTATGATGGGGATGTGCGGTTCGCTGGGCATCTGCTACCGAAGACTGGGCGACCTCGACTCCTCACTCTTTTACTACAAAAAGGGATTGGAAACAGCCATAGAGAGTCAGAATACAGAATACGAGATATACTTGAACAACTGCATCTCCGTGCTTTTCAACGAGCAAAAAAGATACCGTGAAGCCATCGAATACTCCGACAAGGCTGAAAACAAGGCGACAGCCACCAATGACACCATCGAAAGACTGTCTGCCCACGCCAACAAGGGTGCTATATTCATGCGACAGGGCTTATACCGAAAGAGCATCGATTTCCTCACCCCTCTTTGGGGCATGGTAAAAGAAGCCAACTATAATGTGCTGACCCTCAAATATCTGTCACCTTTGCTCAAGTCATACTTAGCTTTGGGAAAGACAGATTCCGTGATGCACTATATGGCTTATGCTGACGAGGCTTGCCGCAACTTGGGTCCAACCAGCAACGGCATACTTGGCATCCTGGAAATCAAGGCGCAAATGTTGGGCAAACAGAAGAGATACGCCGAGCAGAGCATCCTGCTTGACAGCATCAGCAGATTCAACAATGTCAACATGGCGATGCCACAAGACAAACTCTTTGCCACCCAGGCCGAGTGCCTCTACAACCTGGGCAAGACACACGAAGCTTACAGCACCATGAAAGCTGCCTATCAGAAGGCTGACTCCCTTAAACAAAGCGACATCGACAAGCAACTGAGCGAATTCAACGTCAAATACAAGACCTTGGAGAAAGAGGTGCAAATAGAAAAGATGAACCACGAGCAGAGCCTGCTCTACATCCGCATTCTCTGCCTCACCATCGCCATCATCATCCTGCTCATCGCCATTCTCATCATCCTCTACCGCAGAAAGTTGGACAAGCAACGTGCCGAGTTGACCGAGAAAACTTCCTATATCAATGGAGTGGAGACTGAGCGTAAGCGACTTGCCAAGGAACTGCACGACGGCGTATGCAACGACATCCTCGCCGTCAACATCATGATGCAGACCGACAAGGAAGCTGCAGAACGCCTGCTCAAAAATGTAGGAAACGATGTGCGTCGCCTCTCACACGAGTTGATACCACCTCGTTTCGACAATGCCTCTCTCTCTGAGCTGGTATGCACCTATTGCCAGTCGATGAGCGCCGAGAATGGCACTATCGTCAAACCGTTCGTCAGCCGCTCGTTTGAGAAGCTGAATCTCCCAAGCCGAACGGCTTTAGAAGTATATCGCATCGTTCAAGAGAGCGTGTCGAATGCCATCAAGTATGGCTACAGCAAGATGATTACCGTGACTATAGATGCAAGCAACGGATACGCCTCCCTCTGCATCGCCAATGACATATCCACAGAACATCCTGTCACACAGGGGAAAATGGGTATAGGAAAAGATACGCTGAAGATGAGAACAGAAGCCCTGAAAGCCGTTCTCACCATCAGCGAGCAAGACGAAGAATACAAAGTAGAGGTGCGTTTCCCACTATAGACCAAGCCTTCTCAAACCTATCACAGACAGCAACGAAACAGACATGAAAAAGAACATTCTCATCGTAGATGACCATCCCATCGTTTCAACAGGCCTACAAGCCCTCATCGAACACACGGGAGAATATGGCAAAATATATGTAGCCAACAATATCGCATCGAGCCGCCTTCTGCTCAAGCAAGAAGACATCGACATCGCCATCATCGACCTGGAATTGCAGGATGCCAATGGCATGGAACTGATCAAATATATCCACCAGACTCACATCAGCACCAAGATACTGGTCTATACGATGCACGAAGAACTCTGGACGATTCGCCAACTGATGAAGGAAGATGCCGATGCCATCGTCATGAAAGGCGACAATCCCCAAGAGGTGCTCATTGCCCTTCGCAAGATAGAACAGGGCAAGGGATATTTCAGCCAACAGTTCATGAGGCTCATCAACAGCCAGGACACTTCAGAAATCTCCTTGTCCAACAGAGAGGCTGAGGTGTTGGAACACATCTCCAATGGTTTATCCACCAACGATATCGCCCAGCAGCTCAACATCAGCAACAACACGGTGGAGTTCCATCGTCACAACCTGATGAAGAAACTCTCTGCCAACAACATGGCACAGCTCGTGAAGAAAGCAATACAGTTGGGGCTCAACTTCATAAAGTGAAACTCACGACTACGGATTACCATAGGAAAGACTCATCATCCAGACTTTTTGCATAGCCGAAACATCATGTTTTCGGTTATTTTTTGTTCATAACATTCTTTTTTTCTTAACTTTGAGTTCTTGATTATCACTAAAAAGAAAGATTATGAACAAAAAGTTTTACTTCATCGCATCGCTCCTGTTTGCATCCGCACAAATGGGGCAGGCACAAAACAGCATCGTAAAGAGAGTAGACATCAAGGACATTCCTACCGTCAAAGCACCAGCTCAAGCCTTTACACAAGTCACCAAACTCACAGGTTGGACATGCACTAACAGTTCAGGGGAAACCGAGAACGTAAGTGTTCAATATGACGACAAGGGGCGATTCCAAACCATCGACCACGGCACGTACAAGGAGCTGATTTCCTACACGGACGGCACCCACGGTCAATGGATAGAGATGACCATCACGAAGTCAGAAGGCTCTACCCTCATTCCCCAATACAAGAATGTGCGTACCCAAGATGCCGAAGGACGCATCGTGACCGAAAAGGTGTATAGGAATTATGACGGCGAACAGCTGTCCCTGACCCACAGCTACGCCTATGCCTATTCGGTAGTCGACAATGCCGAGCGCATCAACCTCATCGAGGATATGACATATAATGAGTTCAATCCCGAGGGAACTGGCACCAAGTATGTGTGGTGCGAACCTACAAAGAGCTATATCGAGAACCGATACAATGCACATGAACGAACCATAACCACCATCAAGGACGGCACCTACTCTACCATTCAGCAAGAACTCGATGAAGACAAGGGTACATGGACAACCTGGGTGACGGAAGACATCAGATACGACAACAAGGGCGAACAATGCTACTACCTGAAGAAAAGCTATACCTGGGATGGTAAGTTGGAGGCTGAAGGTAGAAAGACCGAGACTGCGTACAATACTCCCACCGCCGGCTATCACACCATCATCTCTTACACCTTCACCAATGGCAATGACGAAGACAACAGCACCAATGGCGACGAAAAAGACAGCAGCACCGACTCACAGCCTAACCTCGCCGACTACCAATGGGTGCCAAATGAGAAGAGGGTTGTCTCAGACAATTACGACAAAGAGCAATTGGTATATGGCGAGAACAAAAGCTGCAAGATTTACTCTTACTACAACGGCAACTGGATATTGGGTACAGACGAAAGCACGGAGTGGGTCAACAAGCATGTATTGAAGGGGTACGACGATAAGGGCGAGGCAGGCTACTTCTATTGCGATGACAATGGCAAGGAGCTGGGCAGTGCCTACATGTTCAACGATGGCAGCTACATGTCGGAAATCGACATGGACGGTCAAATCAACGGCCGTGATGTCATCGAGTACACACTCTACGACAAGCAGCACAACATGCTGAAAAAATACAGAGAGACTTTCATCTACAAAGACACCAAATTGGCCATAACAGAGCCAACCCTGTTTCAGGAGTGGGACGGCACAGCATGGCGCAACTTCGTGGGCACATTCAAGCAGGGAGAAGGTGCTTACTCGGAGACCAACATCTGCGACGAGAAAGGCAGAATCATCGACAGCTACGGATATGACGACAAGGGCGATAACAAGTACCACATCACTACCACCTACGAAGACAATGCCTATACCGAAACTGAATATGAGTGGAACGAAGACCTCTCTGCCTGGTGTGCAACCAACGAGTACAAATACTCCATTGACAAAAACGGCACCTACCAAACCAGCACCATCGACTACGACCAGGCCCAAAACATTACTAATGGCTGGATGGAAAAAGAGTATACCAATGGTGTGAATGAGTCTTATTATTGGAACGGAAGCGGATGGGAACTGCGATGGACATGGGTATCCGACCTGACCAGCACTAACGGTGATGAGACCACAACCATTTACAGAAAATTGCAAGACGGAAATATCGTAGAAACAGGAAAGCACATAGAAGTACGTACCGACGACTACAACAAGAGTGAGACATACGGCAAGCAAGACGGCAAGTGGATAGGAGAATCCAAGTCTGAGTCACGCAAGGTCAACTACAACACCGACTTTGCCACCACACCTGCTGACCCTCTGCAAGACTACCGCAATAAGACCAACACCATCGACGCAAGCGAGCCAGGCGAGGCAGAATTAGTTACATCCGATTGGGATTATACTCAGTATCAATGGGACGCTGCAACTGCCGAATGGAAAATCTACAGAAGCAGGGAAACCACAATCCAGATAGTGGGTAACACCCTGACGCAAACCATCAAGAACATAGTAGATGGCGGAAGCTACATTAATACCGAACAAACCATCTACAAGCGCGATGCCCAAATGCGCCTGACATCGGTAGACAGAACAAACACCAAAACCAAAACCGACTCCGATTCAGCAGACAGCAACCATGCGGCTACACTCTATACATACGATGACGAGGGCAACCTGATATCGGAGCAAACAACAGACGTCTACGGCAGGACTTCTAAATACATCTATCAATATGGAAAAATAGACGTAGTAAACGGCATAGAGAGTGGCATCGACGACGCAAGAGGAAGCATCATTGTCACAGGCCGTAACATACAGGTAGCAGGTGCGCAAGGACTTGCCCTCTACTCACTCAGCGGCACACTGGTGTCACAAAGCACGAGCGATGTCATCGAAGCTCCGACGAGTGGACTCTACATTCTAACATCAAAAGACAAGAAAACTAAAATCTTCGTCAAGTAAGCCACAGAATAAGTTCCACGATAATAACAGAAAACTTCGTTCCATACTGCGGAACGAAGTTTTTTTTATGTAACTAAACTTTCTCAAGCCTGCAAAAATCTATGTTCTAAACTATCGAACTTATGTTCTAAAGTTTGGAACTTGTGTTCTAAAGTATCGAACTTATGTTCTAAAGTTTAGAACATAGATTTTTCACAAGAGTCAGAACAATTTCATATCGAACAAAAAACAATTTGTATAGTATTAAAGTAATTACTCATGGCTATAGGGGTGCCGGGGTGTTACTTTTTCATGTATCAACGATCAATTAGCTAAAGAAAAAAGCAAATATTTCCTACTAATTACAGTATTTTTTTGTAATTTTGCAGCCAAATAACAAAAATATATTAGCTAATATGGAACAAAAGAATTTTAAACGTACCACCGTGACGGCAGCCTTGCCTTATGCTAATGGTGGTGTACATATTGGACACTTGGCTGGAGTTTACGTGCCTGCCGATATCTATGTACGCTATCTCAGACTCAAGAAGCAAGACGTGGTCTTCATCGGCGGAAGTGATGAGCACGGAGTTCCCGTAACCATCCGAGCTAAGAAAGAGGGCATCACCGTACAGGAGGTGGTTGACCGTTACCACAACCTTATCAAGAAGAGTTTCGAGGATTTCGGAATCTCTTTTGATGTATACAGCCGTACCACTTCACCTACTCACAATAAGTTTGCTTCCGATTTCTTCCGCACACTCTATGACAAGGGTGTTCTGGAGGAAAAGGTAGAGGAGCAGTTCTGCGACGAAGTCACTGGCGAGTTCCTTACCGACCGTAATATCGTGGGCACATGTCCTCGATGCGGTGCAGAGGGAGCTTATGGCGACCAGTGCGAGAAGTGTGGCGCAACCCTCTCACCAGAGGAACTCATCAACCCTACCAACAAGAACAACCCAGGCCACGGCTTGGTAAAGAAGCCTACCAAGAACTGGTATCTGCCTTTAGGAAAATATCAGGACTGGCTGAAGAAATGGATTCTGGAAGGACACAAAGAATGGCGCTCCAATGTTTACGGTCAGTGCAAGAGCTGGCTCGACATGGATCTTCAGCCACGTGCGATGACACGCGACCTCGACTGGGGTATTCCTGTTCCTGTAGAGGGAGCTGAAGGCAAGGTACTCTACGTATGGTTCGACGCACCTATCGGTTACATCTCCAACACCAAGGAGCTTTGTGAAGCACATCCCGAGAAATGGGGCACATGGCAGAAGTGGTGGCAGGATCCAGAGACTCGCCTCATACACTTCATCGGTAAGGACAACATCGTCTTCCACTGCATCATATTCCCTACCATGCTGAAGGCTCACGGCGACTATATTCTGCCAGACAATGTACCAGCCAATGAGTTCCTGAACCTCGAGGATGACAAGATTTCCACCTCGCGCAACTGGGCTGTATGGCTGCATGAATATCTCGTAGACTTGCCTGGCAAGCAGGATGTTTTGCGCTATGTCCTGACAGCCAATGCACCTGAGACCAAGGACAACAACTTTACATGGAAAGACTTCCAGGAGCGCAACAACTCTGAGTTGGTAGCCGTATATGGCAACTTCGTCAACCGCGCCCTGCAACTCACCAAGAAATACTGGAATGGTGTGGTTCCTGCCTGTGGCGAACTTCAGGAAGTGGACAAGAAGGCCATTGCCGAATTCAAGGACGTAAAGGAGAAGGTAGAGCAGTTCCTCGACGTGTTCAAGTTCCGCGAGGCACAGAAGGAAGCCATGAACCTGGCACGAATCGGCAACAAGTATATCACCGAATGCGAGCCTTGGAAGGTTTGGAAGACCGACCCTAAGCGAGTAGAGACCATTCTGAACATCTCGCTCCAGTTGGTTGCCAACCTCGCCATCGCCTTTGAGCCATTCCTGCCATTCTCTTCTGATAAGCTCCGCAAGATGATCAACATGCCAAACTTCGAATGGACACAACTCGGAAGCACCGACCTGCTGAAGGCTGGCGACCAGTTGGGCGAGCCTGAGCTCCTCTTCGAGAAGATAGAAGACGAGGTGATAGACAAGCAGCTCCAGAAACTTGCCGACACCAAGAAGGCCAACGAGGAAGCTTCCTATAAGGCTGAGCCAGTCAAACCAGAAGTAAGTTTCGAAGACTTCGAGAAACTCGACATACGCGTAGGACACATCCTGAACTGCGAAAAGGTTAAGAAGTCGAAGAAGCTCCTCAAGTTTACCATCGACGATGGTACAGGCACCGAGCGCACCATCTGCTCAGGCATCGCTGCTTATTATGAGCCAGAAGACCTCATCGGCAAGGACGTGCTCTTCGTTGCCAACTTTGCTCCACGCAAGATGATGGGCATAGAGAGTCAGGGCATGATTCTCTCGGCTGTCAACTTCGACGGAAGCCTCAACGTCACCTCCCTCCTGGGCAAGGTGAAGCCAGGAAGCCAGGTGGGATAAAGAGTCCTAACAAACACCAAATAGAACCCCATATTGCATTCCTTTGCGATATGGGGTTTTTCGTTTTGCACAAATTTAGTCCTCATTGTTTTGCACAAAACAATATTTTTACTATCTTTGCAACGATTAGGAAGAAATAGCGAATAATGAAGGAGAAAATAATGAACATTTAAAATAAAAAAGTAAGAATATGTATCAGAATGAAGGTTATTGGAATGTGAAGCCTAAAATCAAGGCTGTATCGTTCCCAAAGAGAGGTAAGTTTGAAGTTACCCTGCAAGACGGTCGTTCTATAACGATGCCTATTTCTGCTTTTCCAAGCATGAAGAAAGTGCCTGTTAAAGAAAGAAGCAACTGGTATCTAATGGGAGGTGGCTTCACATGGGATTCATGCCCAGAAGTAATCCATATCGAACAAATTTTGGGTAACTACGCTAACTATTCACATGAGACCAATGCCTAATCATACTCTCTTAAAAATTAGAATATAACAATATTCCTCTACCTAACACTTCACACAAAAGAACAGTTATGCGTATCGACAGAATCATCACCGCACTCATTACCACCTTGTTGCTCTGCTTCAGTGGCACACGGGTATGTGCACAGATAAGAATCGTGGACGAACAGGACGGGAATCCCGTTGCTGGCGCTTACATCTTCAGCAGCGACAACCACCTGCTGTGCATCAGCGACTCAAAAGGGAACATAGAACCACAGAGCGGAATGATTACCATCAGCAACGTGGCGTATGAGTCGAAAACGATCGATGCGTCGACCGTCAAAGGAGATGTACTGCTGAAACAAAAGGTTTATGCGCTGCCCGAAGTGACAGCAAACAAGACCGACTACCTAAAACTTACCGGAGCCTTTCGGGACATCTGCCGCAACAATGGCAAGACCATCCTATACCGGGAGGGCATCATGGACTTCTACATCAACCTGGAAAACGGGAAAACAAAACGCAGGGTGCGTGCCTGCCGACAATACGAGCGAAGCGGACTCAGAAAACTCATCAACTTCAATATTTCCATCCTCAGCGAAGCCAGATCGTTCGACTTGTCACGCATCCACTATGTGAAGCGCGACACCATAAACAGCATAAAGGGGGACACAACATTCTATAGCTCACACTTCAAAGGTACGCAGAGCGACAAAGCCATCATGTACATAGACACACACCAGAAGAACCTGTACAGGCACATCATTGACAACACACAATACAGGAAAATCACCAACCCCCTCCTCAAAATAAAGACCGATGTATGCGACTGGACCTTCTCTGACAAAAAGGAGGCCTGGAGTTCACTCGTATCATTCAGAAAGATATGGAACTACGACAACACCCCATTGCCAGGCAAGAGCGCAATAGAAACAGAGGAAATGAACGACTTTGTGGTAACCGGCGTGAAAGCCTTGACCAAGGAGCAAGCACAGACAGAAATGAAAGACAGGACAGAAACCGACAACTTCACCCTGCCCGACTGTCTGCCAGCCATCCCCTACGACGTAGCCAAAGAGACGGAAGGCCTCTTGATAAAAAGATTTTGGGAAATGTAAAGGATTGAACTTCTATAACTTCCCCATTTGCGAAAGTTGAGTAAAGAATTGAGCTTTCGCAAGCCACAGAAAAAGGCACAGAAGGGAATACAGAAGAAAGCCGTGAGGACAAACAAATAACAGAAAGAATGCTTCATGCTTCTCGCTTTTCGGGCTAAAAACATGCACAGTTTAATAGGGTTTGTGCACAAACGACTATCTTTTTCATCAAAAAGTTTGCTCATATAAAAAAAAAAGCGTTCCTTTGCACCCGATTTCAACGGCAAAGATGGTAAGCGAGAGAAGTTTACACCTTATTATATATATAAGATATCATGCCGTTATTATAAACAAAAGTATTAAGATAACAATGACTCACAATTTGTTAAAAGGCAAGCGTGGCATCATCTTCGGTGCCCTCAATGAGGAATCAATCGCTTGGAAAGTAGCCGTTAAGGCTACTGAAGAAGGTGCCACCATCGCACTGAGTAACACAGCAATGGCCCTGAGAATGGGTACACTCGACAAACTCGCTGAACAAATCAACGCTCCTATCATCGCAGCTGATGCGACAAGCGTAGAAGACTTGGAAAAGGTTTTCACAGAAGCACAGGAGAAATTGGGTGGCAAGATTGACTTCGTTCTCCACTCTGTAGCCATGAGCCCTAACGTGCGCAAGCATCGCACTTACGATGATCTCGACTACAATTTCCTGAACAAGACTCTCGATATTTCTGCCATCTCTTTCCACAAGATGCTGCAGGTAGCCAAGAAGTTGGACGCCATCAATGAGTGGGGTTCTGTAGTTGCCCTTACTTATGTGGCTTCTCAGCGCACATTCTTCGGTTACAACGACATGGCTGATGCCAAGAGTATGCTGGAGAGCATCGCACGTAGCTTCGGATACATCTACGGTCGCGAGAAGCACGTGCGTATCAACACCATCTCACAGAGTCCTACAGCCACTACCGCTGGTAAGGGTATCAAGGATATTGACAACATGATGGACTTTGCCGACAAGATGTCGCCACTGGGCAATGCCGTTGCAGAGGATTGCGCAAACTACTGCGTAATGATGTTCTCTGACTTCACACGCAAGGTAACCATGCAGAACCTCTTCCACGATGGTGGTTTCTCGTCTATGGGTATGAGCCTTCGCGCCATGAACCAGTATGCAAAGGACCTGACTCCTTACGAGGACGAGAACGGAAAGGTGATCTACGGATAATACAACCCGCAATATCTGCTTCAAGAAGATAGCGATACTGCATCAAATAAGAAATCCGCATTCGGAGAGAGATCGAAAACTCTTCTGAATGCGGATTTTGCTATGTTATCAAAGTGCAAAACGATAACCCACCGAGAATGTAAACACACGATTCTTACAACTGTCATCATGACCTGGAGAATCGTCAACATTGGTAAGTCCCAAATTGTAACGGGCATCGAGCACTACCCCCATATACTCATAAGACAAGCCTATAGGCAGAGAGACATCCACCTTTTTGGCAGGCCAGGAATCTGACACCTTCTGTGAATTGTCATAGGTAGCACCACCATATTGGTCCCTCTCTATATCAATGGATGTAAACTCATACTTAGGATCGTTGAGCAGGAAACCTGCCTGTACGCCAATCATAAATGCCAACTGACGGGTAACATAACCCTTCACCATCAAAGGCACATTGAGATAATGCAGATTGGTGTGATAGTCGGAAATGCCCTGATACTTCCTTCTTTCAGCATCAATAGTAGCCTCATAACTGGAGAAGCGGAAGCCCTGCTTGGCATAATAAGCTCCTAAACTGACGCCAATCTCCTTGGTAGCACGATACTCCACATCGACACCACCCATAAAACCAGCCTGGAAACTTGACTTCAAAGAAGCCTTATCTTCACCTGAAGCATAATAAATGCGGTTATTGCTCCAGTTGGCAAGCGCCACACCTACACGAGGGATGACAGAAAACCTGCCGACCTCACTCTCTACGGTCTGCGCCATTGCCCCTAAAGAAAGAGCCAACAAGCAGACAAGTGATAAAATATTTCTTCTCATAAACACTTATATATTCCATTAATAAATCATGAATACTCCTTATATATATTATCTAAAACGCAAACACACTCATAATATTGCACCCATATCATAAGGAATCAACTAAAAGAGTCAAAAAGCTATTAAAGCCACCATAAATAAAGGCATTTACTGGCTAAATGGAGTAACAAAACAATTATTACGCCTACAAAAACTGTTTTTACCCCATCTAAAGATAACTATTTCATATCTTTGCATCAGAAAACAAAAACGACGTTGTGAAACGCATTTCATCATCTTTTACTTATACATATATAATATTAAGAAATTATTCTTAGGAGAAACAAGGAAGTTATCTGAATTTTCAGGTAACTTTCTTCGTTTATATACAACCCACACAAATCAATCTTCCTATTAAAGCAGTACACTTTACAACACCCACGACACTCCATTAGAAAGATTGTGTTTCATCATAGTCTGTACACATTTTTATATAGCATCAAAGACTAAGCTATTTACAAATACACAGAACCATGAAGCCTTCAAGATTCCAATCGCACTCAATCATCTTTACGCTCAAAGCGAAAGACAAGTGGCAGATGGTCACTATAGCCTCCCAGGTAACGAGGTCCCAAGTAAGTACGTTTAGGATGATAGCCACCATAACGCTCATCCTCTTCCATCAGGAAGGGCAAATCACCCACATAACACTCAACAGAGCATCTTGCCACAGGAGGACTGCAAAGTATATGATCGAGGCTGCGCCATTCACCATGCCAACGATATGTGGCCTTTGCACCATGTCTGCCCGTTGCTTGCTGCGAAACCTCCGTTAGCCGGGAGCCAGCACGCAAAGACAACAATGCAGGTGAGTCGGAATAGTCATTAAAATCTCCTGCCACGATGATACTTGCCTCCTTACTCAAGATATAGATAGAATCCACCGCCTCGTTCAACTGCTTGGCAACCTGCATACGAAAAGGACGAGAAACCGTCTCTCCTCCCCTACGACTGGGAGCATGTACAACAAACACATGCAGGGTATCACCACCCAGAAGAAGCCCACTGACGTACAAAATATCGCGTGTAGGGCGCATCCCAGCCAAAGACTTGATACGTATGGGATAAGAACGCAAAGGGCAGAAAGAAGAAGGAAGATACATCAGAGCCACATCTATACCTCTCTCATCGGGCGAAGAAGTCATCAGATATTCATAACCGGCAAGACGAAGAAGCGAGCGCTTGGTGAGGTCGGTCATCACCGTATCGTTCTCCACCTCACACAGAGCCACCAAATCGGGGATTTCCCATTCTTTATTTCCCTTCTCGCCCAAAGCTACCAGTTCCTTTGCCAGATTGTTCAGTTTACGCCAATACCGGGTACGAGTCCAATGATAGCTGCCTTCAGGAGTAAACTCCATGTCATTCTTGAGGGAATCGTGACGTGTATCAAACAGATTCTCGCAATTCAGCTCTACAAAAGTGAGTAAACTGGATAAAAGTAAGGCTAAAAACATAGACAACACATTATTATAATAGGGTAAAACGGAGGGAGTGATAAAAAATAAGGGCTTTTATTTCGGAAAGTCATTTTTTTGATGTATCTTTGCAGAAGCAAAGTTGCACGCAGTACTACAGAGAATCATTCTTTGCGTACTCTGCCAATGGCTTTGCAAAATATATTCTACAGGGGTTCCATAGTTTAATGGATAGAACGGAGGTTTCCTAAACCTTTGATCCGAGTTCGATT
>ERZ1026874.1131-NODE-1131-length-14682-cov-12.018459_pt1 | contig 14682 bp, 15 predicted proteins | sample MGYA00380167_ERZ1026874 | MGnify/ENA primary metagenome ERZ1026874 (study PRJEB33269, sample SAMEA4719803) | human gut metagenome | biome: human-associated habitat; feature: organic feature; material: feces | place: Cameroon | collected 2013-10 ...
ATGCTAGATAAAGATGTAAGGTGATTATTTTTTATATTAATCTTTTGAAAAAATAACTAAAATTTTTCCTTTAGTAAATTCCAATTCAATGTCCTCTTCTAAAAACTCATTTGATACAGTTCTATTATCTCCAAGATATAACGTATAATTTTCTAGATCATACTTGGCATTTTTTATATTGAAATTTTCTACTTTATCACAATATGCTAAAAATGAAATATATCTATAAGAATTATCCTTTTTAATTTTAGAACTTTCTTCTAATAAATATATCTTATTTGTTTCATTTATGATATATGCTTTTGCTCCTGCACCATTAGCTTTAGATAAAAGTCCTAGATTAGCAAAACTATGATCAAGTCTACTGCCTGTCATAGCTATCATGTATATTTCTGAAAATTCCATATTTAAAGCTATTTCCATAGCAATATCTGAATCAGTACTATCCTTTTCACAATTATACTTAAATTTTTTTATACTATCAATTTCTAACTTTTTAATATCATCCCTATTTATAGAGTCAAAATCTCCTACAATATAGTGAGGATAAATATTATTTTTTAATAAATATGAACATCCTCTATCCACACCTATTATCTTATCAACTTTTTTAGCATAATCTTCTAGTAATTTTCCTGATGGCTCATTTCCACCACCTACAATTAGAACTTTCACTATATTCCTCTTAAAGCTTTTATATTTTCTTCAATTACATCATTTTTAAATACAGCTGATCCAGCAACTATAACATTAGCACCTGCATCTATTACTTTTTGAACATTTGAAGAATCAATACCACCATCAACTTGAATCATCAAATTCTCATTATATTTTATGCTCATTTCCTTTACTTCTTTTACTTTATCAATTGTATATTCAATGAATTTCTGTCCTCCAAAACCTGGATTAACAGTCATTATTAATACCATATCAAGGTTGGCAATAATATTTTTAAGTAAATGAACAGGTGTAGCTGGATTAAGTGCAACTGCAGCTTTTTTTCCTTTAGCTTTAATATATTCTATAGTTCTATCTAAATGTTTTTCACTTTCATAATGAATTGTTATTATATCTGCTCCTGCATCTATAAAATCATCTATATACTTAGATGGATTTTCTATCATAAGATGAACATCAAATACTTTATCACTTTTATTTCTTATGGCCTTAATTATCGGCATTCCAAAAGAAATATTAGGAACAAATTGTCCATCCATTACATCTATATGAATAAAATCTGCTCCTGCATTACTTAGTCTTTCTACCTCTCTTCCTAACTCTGCAAAATTTGCTGATAATATTGACGGTGCTATTTTAACCATATTAATACTTCCTCCAATTCATTATTTCTTCTAATGTTCTTATATAAAATTCATATCTCAATTTATTTATGTATCCTTCTTCAACTGCGTTCTTTACTGCACAGTTAGGTTCCTTATAATGTAAACACCCTCTAAATTTACAACTATTATTATATTCATCAAATTCTGGAAAACAATATTTAAGATCATCTTTTTCAATAAAAGTAACTTCTAAAGTTGAAAATCCTGGAGTATCTACTATATATCCATCCTGAACATCTATAAGCTCACTATGTCTTGTTGTATGTCTTCCTCTACCTATCTTTTCAGAAACTTCTCCTGTTTCCATATGATAACTTTCTTTTAGAGTATTTATTAGTGTAGATTTTCCTGCTCCTGAAGGTCCACATAATACGGTAACGTTATTTTTTATCTTTTCTCTTAAAGTTTCTACTCCAATACCATTTTTCGCATTTATATATAACACATCATAGCCAATTGCATTTATCTTATCCTTTATTTCTTCCTTTTCTTCATAATTTACTAAATCAACTTTATTCAAGCATACAATAGCATGTATATTATTATGCTCACATAATACTAAAAATCTATTTAGTAAGTCAAAGTTGATATCTGGATTCTTTATAGAAAATACAACAAATGCCTGAGTTACATTAGCTACTGTAGGTCTAATAAGTTCTGAGCTTCGAGCATATATGTTTTCTATTACTCCTTTGCTTCCCTCAAAAGTAATTTCAACATCATCTCCTACCATAGGCTTCATATCTCTATGCCTAAATTTCCCTCTAGCCTTACATTCAATTATCCCTTCTTCAGTTTTAATATAATAAAATCCGCCTATTCCTTTAATAATTTTTCCTTTCATTATGCCTCCATCTTTTTTACTCTCATATCTATAATAAACAGTTTCTATAAAAAAATGCAATTGTTTTTTATTATTAAGTAAAAAAGACTGCACATAGTGCAATCTTTTATTATCTAGTTAAATTTTGAAGAAAATATATCAGTAAAACCTACAGTTGTTTCAGTATATTGAGCATCAGTAGATACCTCCGTTCCAGTATCATCTGTTTCTTCTGAAGAGTTTGTTTCCCCACTATTAGTTTCACCTGTTGTATCACTGGAAGTATTTCCTGTTGTGCCTCCAGATGGATTCTTCTTTACCTTTAGCTTTACAGCTTCATTCTTCTTAACCTCTTGAGTGTATCCTGTTATTGAATAGTTAGCATAATCATCACCTGACACAGTCCCACTTATTTGATATGAAAGTCCTGCACTTTCTAAAGCTGCTATAGCTTCAGATAATGATTGACCTATATACACATACTCAGAAACATTGTAAGATTTCTCAACATATTTCCCTATAGTAAGTGTAACCGCCGTTCCAACTTTAACATCAATTCCATAAACTGATTGATTAATAACCATTCCATTCTCAGATTCATTTGATGTATCTTCAGTGTTAATAGTTACTTTAATACCTTGATTTTCTAAAGCTGCTACTGCCTCACTTTGATTATATCCTATAACATTTTTAACAGTTACCCATTTTACTTCTTTTCCTAAACTAATTATCAAAGAAACTTTACTACCCTTTTCAACTTCTTGATTCTTATTTATTGATTGACTAATAACATATCCATATTCTACTGTATCACTATAATCATATGAAAGAGTTGCTACAAGTCCTCTATCTTCTAATGCACTAACTGCTGCATCACTACTTAAGTCTCTTACATCTGGTACTTTTACTTTTTCTACACCACTAGAAACAACTACTTTTACAGTAGTATTAGCTTTCACCACTGTTCCTTCAGATGGATTACTAGATATTATATACCCTTCCTTGTAATTCTCATCATATTTCCTTGAATCAACTTGCAAAGCTAAACCTGCTTTTTTTAACGCACTCTCTGCTTCCTCTTGTGATAATCCAACTATTTTAGGTATAGAAACCTCCTTAGCTCCACCAGTAAAATACATACCAAAAGGTACCATAATAGCTAGTATAGCTATTGTTATAATTCCTATAATTATTCCCTTCCTTGACTTTCTTTGTTTATTTACCGTTGTTTCTTTGGCTCTCTTTACAGGAATATTTTCTAATTCATCGTCATCTTCTTCATATTCATCACCATCATATTCATCATACTCATCATAATCATCATCAACAACTGAGCTATTAACAACCTTAGCCTGAGCCTTATCTACTTTGGTAGTATTCATTTGTTTTTCACTTATAGGAGTCATTATTATTGTTTTGCTGTCATATGCACTTGCCTTACCATTAATAATTGCATTAGGATTATCCTTAATTTTCTGCAAATCCACCATTAATTCTTTTATATTATCATATCTATCACTAGCTTCTTTTGCCATACATTTTAAAACCAATGTATTTAAACTATCTGGTATTGATAAATTAATACCTTTTGGTGGCACAGGTTCTTCCTGTATGTGCTTTAAAGCAATTGTCACAGGTGATTCTCCATCAAAAGGAAGTCTTCCTGTTAGCATTTCATATAAAACAATACCTAATGAATAAATATCTGATCTTCCATCGATAAATGTTCCTTTTGCCTGCTCTGGAGATAAATAATGGGCAGACCCCATAATTGTTGTTGTATTAGTTATTGTTGATGCTGTAGAACTTTTAGCAATTCCAAAATCAGTAACCTTGACATCACCATTTTCTGTAACTAAAATATTTTGTGGCTTAATATCTCTATGAATAATATTATTTCTATGAGCACACTCTAATGCTTTGGCTATTTGGATAGCAATTTCTATTGCTGTAGTATAATTTAGCTTTCCGCTATAAACAATTAGATCCTTTAATGTTTTTCCGCTTACATACTCCATAACAAAATAATCTATGTTGCCTTCTTCTTCATGACCTACATCTAAAACATTAACAATATTAGTATCAGATAAATTTGCTATTGCTGTTGCTTCTCTCTTAAACTTTTCTGCAATGTCTTTATTATCTGAAAATTCTTTTTTCAATACTTTAACAGCCACTAATCTATTTAACTTTTTATCTTTGGATTTATAAACAATAGCCATTCCGCCTTCGCCTATTATTTCAATAAGTTCATATCTATCACCTAAGATTTCTCCAATCATATTTACACCTCTCCTCCAAATAGCAAGACAGTAATATTATCTTTTCCCCCTCTAGCTTTAGCTAAATCAACTAATTTTTCACATGCTTCATTAACGTTTTTATATCTATTAACTATTTCAACCATCTCTTCTTTTTGTACCTCATTGGATAGCCCATCAGAACATAATAAAAACATGCTACTTTCATTCTTATCAATATTAAATATATCTATTTTCACCGATGAATTAGTTCCTAACGCTCGAGTGATAATATTCTTTTTTGGATGTACTCTTCCTTCTTCCTCTGTTATAGCTCCAGCATCTATGAGCTCTTGTACCCAAGAATGATCTTTCGTAACCTTTTTTATTTCATTACCCTTAATAGAAAAACAGCAGCTATCCCCTACATTTACCACTTGAATTATATCTCCTTTAATAAAACAACCTGTAATTGTGGTCCCCATCCCTTTACACTTATCATTTTTTTGAGATATTTCATATATTTCATTATTGGCATATTTAACTGCATTCAAAAGAAGATCTTCATTTTCTTCTGAATGCTCCATCAAATAGCGCATTATACTTTTTACAGCTAGATTACTAGCAATTTCTCCGGCATTATGTCCCCCCATGCCATCAGCAACTAAATAAATTTTAAATCGCTCATCTTCAATAAATGCTGCATAATCTTCATTTAGTTCTCTTACATTGCCAACATCACTCTTAATTCCAACCATACTGCTCCTCCAAATACACTATCTATTTTCTTCTAAATAACTTCGCCTTAGCTGGCCGCAAGCTGCATTGATATCTGTTCCCATTTCTCTTCTGACAGTTACTTCTATTCCATTATCTTTTAAAATTTCTTCAAATTCTAATATATTTTTCTTTGATGGCCTCTTTAATGTATTTTCCTTTATTTCATTTACTGGAATAAGGTTAACATGACATAGCATACCTTTTACAAGTTTAGAAAGAGATTTTGCATCCTCCTTACCATCATTTACTCCTGCCACTAGTGAATATTCAAAAGTTATTCTTCTGCCAGTCTTGTTTATATAGTACTCACAAGCTTCAAGTATTTCACTAATAGAGTATTTTTTTGCAATAGGCATAATCTCTCTTCTCTTTTCATCGCTAAAAGCATGAAGCGAGATAGCTAAAGTAACACTTAGTTCTAAATCTGCTAATTCATATATCTTTGGTACTATTCCACATGTTGACAGTGTTATATGTCTTTGACCTATGTTAAGTCCATATTCAGCATTAACAAGCTCTAAGAACTTAACAACATTATCATAGTTATCTAAAGGCTCCCCACTTCCCATAAGTACAATATTGGAAACTCTTTCTCCTAAATAATCTTGCGCCACCATTATCTCAGATAAAATTTCACCTGCAGTTAAGTTTCTTATTCTTCCTCCTAAAGTAGAAGCGCAAAATTTACATCCCATTCTGCATCCTACTTGTGTTGAAATACAAATTGAATTTCCATGCTTATACTTCATAAGAACACATTCAATTAAATTTCCATCTTTAAAAGCTAATAATATCTTTTTGGTTCCATCTATTGATGATTCATATACACGCTCAATCTTTGGCATATCTATGATAAATGAATTTTCTAACTTTTCCTTTAGTGACTTTGGAATATTATTCATGTCATTAAAATTATATACTTTTTTATATATCCATGAAAATACTTGTTTTGCTCTAAATGCCGGTTCATTATTTTCCTTCATCCAGCTTTGTAATTCATATAATGTATAATCTAATAAATTTAACATATGTCCACCTGCTATTTCTTAACTATCTTAGCAATATAGAATCCATCCATATATTCATTTGGAAGTATTGTTAATGATCCATCTGAGTTATACACAAAGTTATCCATGCTTCCTAAGAATATTTTTTCAACTTGTGCATCTTTGTGCTTATTTACAAACCATTCAACATTATCTTCATTTTCTTCTTTATTTAGCGTACATGTAGAATAAATCATAGTTCCACCATTCTTTAAATATTGCCATGCATTTTCCATTATTTCTCTTTGAGTTGGAATTAACTCTTTTAATGACTTTCTTGTCTTATTCCATTTTATTTCTGGTTTCTTTCTGATAATTCCAATACCTGAACATGGAACGTCAATAAGAACCTTATCAGCTGATGATACATATAAAGAATCTATCTTTGTTGCATCCATTTCTTTAATTTCTATATTATTTAATCCTAATCTCTCAGCATTATCTTTAATTAAAGATAATTTATTTTCATGTAAATCAAATCCGTAAACTTTACCTTTTCCTTCTAATAATTCAGCAATATGTGTTGTCTTTCCACCTGGTGCTGCACATAAGTCTAAAACAGTATCATTTTCTTCTAAATCTAGAAGAGGTGCCACAAGCATTGCACTTTCATCTTGAACTGTTATTGCTCCCTCTATAAATAGTGGGTTACTTTCAATTGATCTTCCACCCCTAATGATTATTGCTTCTGGACAAGCATATCCTTCTTCAATATCATATCCCATTTCTTCAAGTCTATCATAAACTTCATCAAAGTCAGCCTTTGTGTTATTTACTCTTACAGTAACTTTTGGTGTTTGATTTAATCCACTTAATATTTTCTTACCATCTTTTTCTCCATATTGTTTATAAATCATTCTTATAAACCATGGTTCATATGAATATTGATATGCTAATCTATCAATTACTCCATTACTTACTTCTATATCATCGGGGTTTTTAGTGTAGCTTCTTAATATACCATTTACTAATTTCCCATTTTGTTCTGAAATAGATTTAGCTAATTCAACGGCTTCATTACATGCTGCAAATTCTGGAACCTTATCTAAAAAATGCATTTGATAAATAGCAATTCTTAATATATTAAGAACCTTTTTATCCATAAGTTTAATATCTTTAACAAAATTAGATATTATTGTGTCTAATGTATTTTTTCTTCTTATTGTTCCATAAACTAATTCTGTAACTAATGCTCTGTCTTTATCATCTAAATTTGTTTCGTTTAATTCCTTTGAAAGAACTAAGTTTGAATAAGCGCCCTCATCTAAAACTCTACTTACTATATTTAATGCAATTTCTCTACTGTTCATAAACTACCTCTTAATCGTTATTTCTATTATTTATTAATATAAGCCTTAACAATTGACTTATTGACATTAATGCTGCTGCCACATATGTCATCGCTGCAGCACTTAAAACCTTTTTTGCTCCTAATACTTCATTTCCTAAAAGGATAGATCTGCTTTCTAATATATCTAAAGCTCGTCTTGAAGCATTAAATTCAACTGGAAGTGTTATAAGCTGATAAAACACTGTAGCTGAAAAGAATATGATTCCTATAGTTGTTAGTTTAGGTATTGATAGGAATATTCCTAAGATAAATAATATCATAGATGCCTGACTTGCAAAATTAACTCCTGTAGCTATACTGGTTCTTAACACCAAAGGCTTATAGGCTTTTTGATGTTGTATTGCATGCCCTACTTCATGAGCAGCTATACCAGCTGCCGCAATTGAATTTCCATAAAAAATATCTCTTGATAATTTAATTAGTCTTTTGCTAGGATCATAATGATCTGAAAGTTCTCCTTCTGTAAGTAAAACTGGAACATTATAAAGACCTGCACCATCTAAGATCATTCTAGCCACTTGTTCTCCTGTGTAGCCGTTTGCCATACGTTGTTCTCTATATTTCCTATAAGTACTACTTACTTTACTTTGAGCCCAAAAAGCAATAATTACTGCTGGAATCAATATTAACATTGTTTTGTCATAATAAAAAGGATAGAACATCCAAAACTCTCCTTTCGTGATAAATCTATATAAGCTTTATTCCTTCTTCTATAGAATTACCATTTATATATTGTTCTATTGTTAAAGGCTTTCCATTAGGGAATTGCACCTTTTTAACTAATAATATACCATTACCACATGAAACTTTCATTCCTGTTTTATCTACAGATAAAACTGTCCCTGCTTCTTTATTTGAATATTCATTTAAATAAGAACTTTCATAAATTTTCATTGTCTGTCCTTGATAACTTGTATGCGCTATCGGCCATGGATTTAGACCCCTAATTAAGTTATGTACTTCTCTTGAAGAACAATTCCAATCTATTTTTGCTATTTCCTTATTTAGCATCTTAGCATAACATGTTTCACCTTCTTGCTTAATAGGTGTAATAGTACCTTTTTGCAATCCATCGATTGTATCTACTAAAAGATTAGCTCCTCTATCCATAAGGATATCATGTAATTCACCAGCAGTCATGTCTTCTGTTATATCAATTTCATCCTTTAAAAGCATATCTCCAGTGTCTAATCCTACATCCATAAGCATAGTAGTATTACCACTCTTTTTCTCACCATTTACTATAACCCAATTTAAAGGTGCTGCCCCTCTATACATAGGTAGAAGAGAGGCGTGAAGATTTATACATCCATAGGTTGGAATATCTAATACTTCCTTTGTAAGTATCTGTCCATATGCTACAACTATTATAAAGTCTGGTTTAAGCTCCTTTAAATATTCTATTGTCTCTTTATCTTCCTTTAGTTTTAATGGTTGAAAAACTTTAATATCATGTTCTACAGCCACCTCTTTTACTGGTGAAAAGGCCATTTTCTTTCCTCTTCCCTTTGGTTTATCTGGCTGAGTAAATACTGCTTCTACTCCATATTTTTCAATCAATCTTTTTAAAGAAGGAACTGCAAAATCCGGAGTACCCATAAATACTATCTTCATATCTCTCTTTATTCCTTTCTTATTTAACGTGGTCTATATATAATATACCATCTAAATGGTCATTTTCATGTAGTATTGCTCTTGCAAGAAGTTCTTCTCCCTCAAGGATAAACTCTTCTCCCTTTTCATTAAAAGCTTTAACTTTTACATAATTAGGTCTTTCCACTTCATGTGATTCACCTGGCAAGCTTAAGCATCCTTCATCTCCGCATTGACTTCCTGAAACTTCTAGTATTTCAGGATTTATAAATACCATAAGTCCGTTTTCATCACCAATATCTACAAGGAACATTCTCTTTAAAATACCAACTTGAGGCGCTGCTATTCCAACACCATCAGCCTTATACATAGTATCTGCCATATCTTGAAGAATAATCATTTCCCTTTTGCCTATTGATTCAACTGGCTTACATTTCTTTCTTAATACTTCGTCACCTTTTACCCTTATATTTCTAATTGCCATTATTTTATTCCTCCTAACTTAAACTATTCGGATTTATATCCATACTTACTCTTATATCATTATATACGTTATTCGCCTTATCATAAAGTAAATCCTTAATACTTTTTGAAAACTTTGATGAAAATTCACCTTTCACAATAATCTGCCACCTATAATTTTCCTTAATTTTATATATTATGCAAGGTGTTGGTCCTAAAACTTCTAAACCTCCAAACTCTTCAGCTTTTTCCTTAACCTTTTTCCCTAGAAAAATCATCTGTTTTTTCAATTCATCTTCATTTTTTCCAATACCATTAATTAATAATATTCTTCCAAAAGGAGGATATCCCATCATAGCCCTTATGGTAAATTCCTTTTCATAAAAATCTTCATAATCATATTTCTTGGCATATTGAAGGCTGTAATGTTCTGGAGTATACGTCTGAACTATTACCTCTCCCTCTTTTTCCCCTCTACCAGCACGCCCTGCCACTTGCGTAATTATCTGAAAGCTTCTTTCTGCTGCCCTATAGTCTGGTAAATTTAAAGACATATCAGCTGAAAGTATTCCTACTAATGTAACATTAGGAAAGTCTAAACCTTTAGATACCATTTGAGTACCAATTAAAATATCAGCTTCTCCTGCTTTAAAAGCATTATAGATTTTTTCATGAGAATCTTTCGCCCTTGTAGTATCAACATCCATTCTTAATATTTTAGCATTTTTTAAATATTTTCGTACTTCTTCTTCTACTCTTTCTGTACCAGCACCAAAAAATTTTACATATTTGCTTCCGCACTTTGGACACAAATTAGGCTGTTTCTTTGTTTTACCACAATAATGGCACACAAGGAAACCATTTTTGTGATAAGTCATCGATATATCACAATTTTCACAATCAAAAACATATCCGCAACTTCGACATGATACAAAGGTGGAAAAACCTCTTCTATTTAAAAATAAGATAATTTGTTCTCCCTTTTCTAACTTCTGCTGCATACTAGCATATAATCTTCTACTAAAAATTGATTTATTACCACTTCTAAGTTCTTCTCTCATATCTACTAGTTTCATTTCCGGCATGGGTCTATTATCTATTCTATGATTTAGTTCCACCAACTTCATTTCACCACTAATAGCTCTATAATAACTTTCAATTGTTGGTGTGGCAGAACCTAAGATAACTTTGCACCCTTTCAGCTTTGATATAAATTCAGCTACTTCTTTTGTTTGATACTTAGGATTTTGATCAGACTTATAAGTGTTTTCATGTTCTTCATCTATAATAATAAGTCCTAATTTTTTTGCTGGAAGGAATATGGCACTTCTTGCTCCTATAATCAATGATGCTTTTCCTTCTTTAACCCTATACCACTCATCGAATCTTTCTCCATCAGAAAGCTTGCTATGAAACAAAGCTACATTGCTACCAAATCTACCTTTGAACCTTTCAATCATCTGTGGTGTAAGGGCAATTTCCGGAACTAATACTATAGCTGATTTTCCTTCTGTGAGTACTTTTTCAACAAGCCTCATATATACCTCAGTTTTACCTGAACCAGTAACTCCTTTTAACAATATCAAATTTTCTTCGCTATCTTCAATTGCTTCAATGGCCATAGACTGCTCTGCTGTTAATTTTTTTTCTACGTCCTTATTATATTCCCTAGTGTTATATCTAAATACAATCTCCTTTTCACTTTTTATAAGCCCATGCTCTATAAGCTTGTTAAGTTTGTAAAGAGAAACTCCATGCTCCTTAGTAAGCTCACTTTTAGTGTATTTCCCTGTATTTCTTTTTATAAAATTAATTACTTCTAGATAGCCATCACTATTTTTTATACTTTCAAGATTATCATCTATATAAACAATTACGCTCCTACTTTTACTTTTAGCTCCTTTTAATATTCCAACTGGAATAAGTAGTCTTATGGCATCAATATATTTACAAAGATATTCTTCTCTTAAGAAATTAATAAGCTTAAGATCCTCTTCTGTTATAACTGGCTCTTCATTTTCAACAGAAAGTATGTTCTTTATTTTAAAAGAAACATTTATTTCTTCTTCTTTCAAATCTAAAATAAATCCTTCTACAGGCTTACTCCTAACTCCAAAAGGAACTTTTACCATTTGTCCCACTTTAACTTTTTGTTCCATATCTAAAGGTACTTTATATGTAAATGGTCTGTCAATTTCAATTGCTTCACTATTTAATATTATTTCTGCATACAAATTTAAAATACCACCTTTATATTGGTTTAAATACTTTCTATTATATAAAGAAAAGCGCAGTTAGCGCTTTCTTAAAATCATATCAAATATGTTGCAAGCTACCTCAGATTTACTCATTTTATCTAAATTCAAAATTTCCCCATCCTTTGATAAAATTGTAACCCTATTTTCCTCACTACCAAATCCAGCATCACTTGCAGTAATATCATTTGCTACAATATAATCTAGATTTTTCTTATGAATCTTTGTTCTTGCGTTTTCTATAACATTATTGCTTTCAGCTGCAAAGCCAACTAATATCTGTTTACTTTTTCTTTCACCTAGTTCTCTAAGAATATCACTATCCCTTGTAAGGACTAAGCTCCAGTCACCTTCAGATTTTTTAATCTTCTCCTTGCTATATTCCAGTGGCTTATAATCTGCCACTGCAGCTGATTTAATAACAATATCTGAATCATTGTATTCAGATAGCATAGCTAACTTCATTTCTTCATTAGTATTAATTTTAATGGTCTTTATCCCTTTAATTGTCGGTAAATTTGTTGGCCCAGATACTAATATCACATCAGCCCCTCTATCTCTTGCTTCTTTAGCAATTGAATATCCCATCTTTCCTGTTGACCTATTTGTTATAAATCTTACAGGATCTATAGGAGCTATTGTTGGACCTGCACTTATTAGCACTTTTTTACCAACCAAATCTTGTTCTTTATTTTTAAGTTCAACTAAAACCCTCTCTACTATATCAGAAACGTCAGCAAGCTTACCTACGCCTATATCTCCACAAGCTAATCTTCCACTACCTGGCTCAATAAAACCATATCCGTAGACTTTTAACTTTTCAATATTCTCCTGTACAATTCTATTCTCATACATATTGGTGTTCATAGCAGGCGCAAATATAACTTTAGATTTACAAGCCATTATAGTTGTTGAAAGCATATCATCTGCTATGCCATTTGCAACTTTTCCTATAATATTAGCTGTAGCTGGTGCAATTAGCATTAAGTCTGCTCTTTGAGCCAATGAAATATGTTGTATTTCATGAACCTTTATCTCTTGAAAGGTATCTACTGCTACAGCATTATTGCTTAAAGATTGGAAAGTTATTGGATTTATAAATTTCGTTGCCGAATCTGTCATTATAACCCTTACATCTATATCCTTCTTTTTTAAAGCGCTGATTATATCTAATGCTTTATAAACAGCTATACCACCTGTTACACCAATTACTACACATTTTTTCATAAATCTACTCTGTTACCTCTTCATTTTTATGATAGCTTACTGCTCCTTCTTCAACTTCATGTATAGCAAGTGTTAAAGGTTTTTTTGATTTATTTGTAGTTAACGGCTCACTGCCATCTATTATTTGTCTAGCTCTTCTAGATGTTACTATTACTAAAGAGTATCTATCTTCTACCTTTTCTAAAAGTTCTGTTATTGATGGATTAATCATAGAGTTGTTCATGAATCAAGCCCTCCTTGGAATCTAATATTGTTTCTTTTATTCTATCTACTCTACATTTTTCTGCTGCTATAATACCTTCTATTTTCTTAGAAGCAAGATGTACTTCATCATTTACTACTGCATAGTTATATTTAGATACATAGTTTAATTCTTGATATGCAGATTTAAATCTTGTCATTAATGACTCAGGAGTTTCACTTCCCCTTTTAATAATTCTTTGTTTTAATTCTTCCATTGATGGAGGAAGAATAAAAATGAATACACCCTCTTCAAAGTTTTCTTTTACTTTAAGCGCACCTTGAATATCTATTTCTAAAATTACATCAATACCCTTTGATAGCATTTCTTCAACCTTAGATTTAGGTGTTCCATAATAATTTCCATATACTTCAGCATATTCAAGGAAATCATTTTGTTCTATTCTTTCAACAAATTGTTCTTTAGTAGTGAAATGATAGTTTACACCATCAACTTCTCCTACTCTTGGCTGTCTAGTTGTTGCTGATACAGAAACATATAATTCTTTATGCTTCTCAACTAGAGCTTTGCATATAGTACCTTTACCTGCACCAGATGGTCCAGATATAACGAGTAATAATCCTCTCTTATTCATTATTCATCAACCTCATCTATTGCTTCTTCTTTAGTAGATAATCTATGTGCTATTGTTTCAGGCTGAACAGCTGATAAGATTACATGATCGCTATCAGTAATTATTACAGCTCTTGTTCTTCTACCAAAACTTGCATCAATTAGCATCCCTCTATCTCTAGCTTCTTGAATAATTCTCTTTATGGGTGCTGATTCCGGACTAACTATTGCAACTAATCTATTTGCAGAAACAATGTTTCCAAAACCTATATTAATTAACTTTATCCCCATGATTCTCCTCCTATTATTCTATATTTTGCACTTGTTCTCTAATTTTTTCTAAAATATTTTTTATATCAATGACTATATTAGTCATTTCCATATCACATGATTTTGATCCTATAGTGTTTGTTTCCCTATTCATTTCTTGAATAATAAAATCTAATTTTCTACCAAGAGGCTCTCTTAACTCTAAAGTTTGCCTTACTTGCTGAATATGACTGTTTAACCTGATAATTTCTTCATCTATTGTAGATTTATCAGCAAAAAGGCATATTTCTGTAGCAATTCTACTTTCATCTATTTCCATTGAACCTGAAAGCTCTTTTAGCCTTTCTTCTAACTTCACCTTGTAGTTTTTAGGAACATTGTCTGCTAAAGCATTTAAGTCAGATACTAAATTTTCTATCTTACTAATCTTTATAAGCTGTCTCTTATACACATCTGACGCTGCCGACGATCTACTCTG
>ERZ1026874.1133-NODE-1133-length-14673-cov-5.581680_pt1 | contig 14673 bp, 17 predicted proteins | sample MGYA00380167_ERZ1026874 | MGnify/ENA primary metagenome ERZ1026874 (study PRJEB33269, sample SAMEA4719803) | human gut metagenome | biome: human-associated habitat; feature: organic feature; material: feces | place: Cameroon | collected 2013-10 ...
CTTTTGTTCTTTCTTCTTTTTGCTGTAACTTTGCATATATGAAAAGAAATATATGTAAATTTATATTGGCTCTTTTGAACTTGATAAGCTTCACGCCATCATTTGCCCAAAGCACAAATATACAATGTGAAGACACCTGCTCGCATGTACACGGCATCGACCTAAGCCATTATCAAGGCGAGGTGTTTTGGGAGGCTATAGGCGACAATTCAAAAATGGCTTATGTGTACCTAAAGGCTACAGAAGGCGGTGACCGTATAGACGACATGTACGAACAAAATATAGAGCTTGCACACAAATACGGGTTGAAAGTAGGGTCTTATCATTTCTTTAGACCTAAGACAGACTTGACAAAACAACTCGAGAATTTTAAAACCCAATGCCGCCCTCGGCAACAAGATTTAATACCAATGATTGATGTCGAGGTAAAACAAGGATTGAAAACAGAAGAATTTTGCGATTCATTACTTAAGTTCTTGGATATGGTGGAGGATGCATATATGCAGAAACCATTGGTGTATACGGGTACCAACTTCTATAACCGATATCTCGCTGGTAGACTAAATGGATATAAGCTTATGATTGCGCAATATTCGGACAATGAACCAGTGTTGATTGACGATAATGACTATATGTTGTGGCAATACACCGGTAAAGGACATATTGACGGCATCAGAGGATATGTTGACAAGAGCAGGTTTATGGGACGACATGGTCTGCGCGAACTTCGATATATGAGACGTCGGTAGGAGAGTGGTATAATGTGAACATCATTTAAATGGGAAATTTAAACTATATACAATAATGGCAATAATAAAATGTCCGGAGTGTGGCCACGAAATTAGTGACAAGGCTCCTTTTTGTCCTTCTTGCGGTGTACCTATCGCAGGCAAGGTAGTATCAGAGAGTACAGAAACAGTTGATTCTAAGGATGATGGCATAGAGCAATGTACAAATAATGAAAATGTACAGCCTTCGCATAATAATAAAATTATTATAGGTGTAGTACTTGCCATTGTTGCTTTAGTTGTTGGCATTGGCTGCTATTTCTATTTCAGCATACAATCAGACAAAGAACTTCAGGCTTATAATTTTGCAATGGCAAGTAAGGACTCTCAAGTGTTGCAATCATATCTCGATCAATATCCCAATGCTCCAGAAGAACATCTTGACAGCATACAGGCACATCTTGATATACTGAAAAAGGCAGATTTTGATTGGACGAATGCCTTGATAAGCAACTCTAAAAGCGCTCTGGAACAATATGTTACGTCGCATCCTGATTCACCATACAAAGCTATCGCAATGCATAAGATAGACTCTATTGATTGGGGAATTGCACAACAGAACAATACGGTGGAAGCTTTTGAACTCTATCTTGAGCAACACTCTGAAGGTGAGCACGTTGACGAGGCTAATAGAATGATTAGTTCAATCAATTCAAGGACCATACAGCCAGAGGATCGATTGATGATAAGTAGCATATTTAATGGCTTTTTCAAGAGCTTAAGCGATAAGGACGAGGATGCTCTTACAAGCTTCGTGAATCCGCTATTGGCAAATTTCTTAGGTAAGCCAAATGCTACAAAGAGTGATGTTGTTACGTTTATGCATAAAATATACAAGAGTGATGTTAAGTCTATGACATGGCAGTTGCTTGATGATTATGCCATAAACAAAAAAGAAGTTGGCGCCCAACAGACAGAATATGCGGTAACATTCTCGGCAATCCAAACAGTTGTGTCGCAAGACAACAACACTAATGAAGTTAAATATAAAATCAGCGCAAAGTTGAATAACGATGGCAGAATATACGACTTCAATATGATAAAGTTGGTTGAATAACTAAACAATACAGCCCGTTAGCTAATTCTGTATAAGAATTATTAATGGGCTGCTTCTGTTTATCATAACAATTAGTTATCAGTTGGATGAATTAAGAAAGATATTAAGGTTTAAACCATAAGTAATCACCATTATGTTTAACAAACATTAGTATGTTATGATAGGTATTTAACAATGCGTAACTAAAAAGTATTATTATTTCTATACGTTACGCACCTCTTCTAAGATAGAGGTCGGAAGTTGTACCGATTGGCAATAACGTGGCAAGTGGCATCCGCCTAAGAACATAAACGGCGGTTAAATACGACGGACCGACATCGAAGATGTCGGGGGGTGTTCCGTCGTTGGCATTCTTGCTGGTAGAGGTTGTGGGGATTTTATAAAGTAGAAATGATTGCAATTTGTAGAAACGTGTTTGTAAAGAGCATTTAGTAACAATAACGCGCGCGCACGGACGAAGCGCCCACGCACGCGCGAAACTTAGATAAATGCGTGGATTAACAAACACGCACCAAGAACAATGTAAAGTGCAATCATTGTTAAACAACTACACTTTATAAACTTCCAAAGAAAATGTATATATTTATCCATAAATGCAAAGATACACATTTTAATGTTTACCTGGCTTATAATTACGAACTTTTTTACGGGTATATACTGAATGTTCGCCTTTACTATTATCATAAGTATGATAATTGTAAGTGTTATGTTCAGGACCAACTTTATTGCCAAAAGATGCACCGGCAGAATGAGAAGCACCCGACCAAAAATCAGTAAGAAGTGAGGGAGCAATTTCAGAAAGAGCACGAAGACGTTGCCAACCTGTAGCATTGTCCCAATTATTAAATATAGACCACATATCCTCACTAACAGATTGAGGACCGTGTTCTTGAACTTGACGATGTGCCAATTCAATAACATCAGCCATAGTAGCCTGTTTAATAATCATCTCTAAGTTATTAATATCTGTCATAGATTCGTTATTCTCCTTAATAGACTGATTAACACCAACTTGAGAATTATTAACAGCAACGTGAGAACGAGCATCTTGAGCGTTAGCATTATTAAGTTCAATTTGACTAAGTATATGTTTAACCTTATACTGATAAAAAGCTTTTTCCTGTTTATTCAACTCGTGGGTATCGAGTAAATTTTGATAATAAGCACGCTTAGATTCAAGTTCGGTATTTTGCATATCTGCATACATATCAGCTTGCAGGTCACGCATAGTTCTATCATCCTCAAGAAGCCAAGCTTTGTTTTTAGCATTCATCTTATAATATTGTGATTCGGCTTCGTCAAGCATATTTAGATATCGATTTCGGTCGGCTGTATTCTTAGCCTCATTCTTAAGCTTAGTATATTCAGCAATATCACGTTTAAGTTGTGTAATATTGCGTATACGTTGATTTTCTGCTTGTTCATCAATTAGTTGTTGTTGCGAACGAGCTAAAGAAGCATTTATAAGAGACTGCGAAGAGTCGTTAATCATATTAGCGTATTGCGCATCAATAGAAGATTGTGACGGTAGAGCGGAGGGAGGATTAGGAGAAGATGTACCACCGACTGACGCAGCGGAAGCAACCGAACCGTCGCCAAGCGCAGTATTTTGTCCGGATTGTTTAAGACCTAATTTCTGCAAAGTTGCGTTATCAACGGTTAGTTGTCTTTGCCGCTGATAATCTAACAAACTATTAGCCTTATTAATATCGTTCTGATAATCCATTAATTCTTTCTGCTGACGAACTTGCTTTTTGTTATCAGAACCCTTATTAACAAGACCAGCAATACCAGTACCGATACCAACAAGCGCACCTAAAGGATTAGCAATACTGGATATACCTTGACCTATATTACCTAAAGTTTTTAAAAATCCCATATTAAAAAATTATATGTATATTAATAAAACAAGTAAACAGCACAACCCAAATGGGTTATGCTGAATATTAATAAATTACGAGGGGTCAACAGCTTTCGAAGCATTATCGGTACTTTCTTCATAAGTATCAAATGAAAGTGATATCGGCTTAAGACAATTAGAAACACGCACGTTAAAGGCGGTTTGACAAATAAAACTATCATCGATACACATAAGATTATAGTCTACTGGAGCAACAGCAGAGAAAGAACCTTTATCAAGAGGACCCACATCATTAATAAAAAGACGCAAAAAATTACCTAACCAAGGATACTTACATACGTAACGCCAATCGTAAGAGGTAGAGGGAACTGGAGAAGAAACCAAGGTGTATTGAAAATCATCTCCAACGGATTTAGTATTAATTTGGTTAGAGGTAATAATGTGGTCTAAGTAATATGGCGACATACTATCTATAGAGCCACGTCTTGACATATCACCGTTAACGGTATTCTTTGCGAATTTAAAACCAGTAAAACGAGGAACAAAGCCGAAAGATTTATCGGTTAAATCATCGGTTGGAAGTTTAGAACGGTCCGATATATCATTATGAGAAACAAAAACCGAACGGGGTGTAACTTCCATTCCAAGTGCGTCAAAATCAGCGCTAGGTTGTTGGTCCCAATTTACAGCAAAAAGGTCGGGTGAAGTACCTTGCCAATAACCTGCATCAGGTACCATTGCCGCCAATGTAATTAAATAACCGTGGCAAGATGCATCAAAATGAAAAGACAAACCGCCATAACCAATGCCTTTGCCAGCAAAAGCGCCAAGATTTTCTCCTGTTTTGGTATTTGAAGAAGCATCGTATTGAGCAGTATCTGACGTACTAAATACATCATTAATTGAGCAGTTTAGAACACTACTATCGACGAAATTGCTATCTTTAAAAATGGAGGACACAACATCAGAACCGTAATGAAGTGACATATAATCGGATAGTCGCTTACCGAGAATACTATTCTTGGAAACAAAACGAGATAATATAGATAAAGCCTTAAGAGAAACTTGGTGTAGTTCAATATTGTTATTACCAACATCAAGTTTAGGTAAAGAATCGGATGAAACGTCAACACTTTCCGCACCTGCAATAGGATAGAAAAAAGAAGGATAATTACCCAATTCTATTTTATCACGATGTAGTGAAACAATATCTTGTGATACCGAATAATAACACAAAGATAAATCTTTAAAGAAGTTTTTAAGGAGAACATCCAACGCAACAGAGGACGAAGAGGGCTTAGAAAAGTCCACAACATCCATTGTATCGATAAAATCAGTAATAAGTTTAAAACAATAAGTTTCAGTAAAAGCCTTAAAGCGAGTGATACCATAAGTATCGTAATAAGCCTTATAAAAACTCAAAAGAGGGCTAAAACGAATGGGGGAAAGGTCATCCATATCTAAAGAATAACCCAAGCCTAAACAGATATTACGAAAGTTTTTTGCCTGTGAACCAAAGCAAAAACAAGCGCAATAACGAGGATTAGGAGAGGACGAAGTGTCAAAGTAAACTACATAATCCGCATTTAGTGGGGTAGGTTTAGGGCGATAAACAGACACATTACTATTATTTACTTGATTATTAAAGGGGAATTGTTCGGAACAAGGATTCTTAAAAAACAATCGTGTAAAAGCCTGCTTAACCTCAACAGATATAACATCTAAAGGAGATAATTTACCCGCTGTACCAACAGTATAAACAATACAATTAGATATAGAAAGAAGGTAATATACTAATACAGCATTAGATATAAGTGGCAAAGTTGTAGGAACTTTTCCACGATAAGGCATACGAGAGTAAAAAGCATCGGCATAAGGAACGACGTCAATCTCGGGAATAAAACGTGTAACAGTACGCAACGAAACACGGGCAAAGGACGGTACAGGCATAGGTGCAAGACGCACAAGCTGTTTAGCATCTACTTTAATAGTACTATTAGGAAGTAAGTACTGGGTTAAAATAGGTTGCACTACACCAAACGGAAATGTAGTATTACAATCTCGTGAAAGATTGTGTGTATACTTCGATTTACGGAAACCAAGTTTAATATTAGATATTTTCATTATCATTTACATTTAAAGAGTTAATAACTTGAGAAGCAGCAGCAGCATCTACATTAGATATCTCAAAATCATCTAAAGGGACAGGTTTTAAAGAACCCGATTGCATTTGCGACAATATAGTGAACTCAGAGGGACGGGGCAGACTATCAGTAATTGATTGTGCAGAAACTGAGACAAAACTAACGTGTTCAACCCCATTTTTATCAAAATTAGTTACTTGTTTTTCAACCTCAACAGATTGAGGAGAAAAAACAACAGAAATAAAAGAATGATGTCTAAAAGCCATAATTAACAAAGTGTTTTATCATAATTATAACAATATTTATATCTAACGTTATCACGTTCATCGGAACGTCGCTTAAACTCTTGAACTTGCAACTTTTCACAAAATGAAGAAGCACGAGAATAAAGAGCATAAGCATCTAAAAGATTTTGGGGGAAAACGTCAGTGTAGGGGAACGTATTAATAATATCTGTAGCATACTGATTGAACTTAAGAAATTTGTTATCTTTAGACAGATTATAAAAAAATCCGACTTTATCGAAGTCCGCAAAAGCATCTAAGTCACCGTCATAATAACGGAGAAAAGCGGAAAGTACGTTATTGTCGCAGTTACGGAAATACAAAATATAATTAGCGAGTAACTTATAGTTAATACCAACGGGTAATTGTACAGCAGAACAAAGCGACTTATAACGACAAAAGACTTTTTTTATAGAATCAATTAAAGTATAAGCACGTTTTGTATAAAGTATTTGACGGATAGCAAGAGATAACGTAGACGGAAAACTATCATATAGATATTTACCATTTCTACCAATCCTATCGGATATTACATTATCAAAGAGGAGTTTTTTTTTATGTAGCGAGGAACAGGAATACGACTTTTGCTATATGGTACTGAAATACCATTAGCAAGAAAAGATACAACGTTGTCGTTATCTGACAAGTTGACTTTGTCAAGAATCGATATACCAATGTTATTAGATTGATAATGCTTTGGTCCATATTTACGAACAAAAGATTTGTCGAATTTACAGGCAGCATCAACAGAGGGAAGATGATAATACGATATATCCTTAGTAACATACTTTGATACATAAACACTACCTTTAACAGCACTACGAATGGTGGGGATATCATCCTCGCCATTATCTTTTACATAACGTCCGTTTTTAAGTTTAGGGAACATAAAACCGTACGACCAAAGAGAACGGCAAAGTTCTGTAAAATCTTGCCAAATTACACGCTTATCCAAAAAGAAAAGACCGTGCAAATGTTGTCTTTTGGTGTTCTTTCCGTACTCCATAGCCATAAAGTACTTATAAGAATTAGGACCGTAAGAACGATACATACTAACTTTAAGACGGTTTAAAAACGTCTTTACATCGGTATGATTAAAGCAAGGTATATCAACACCATTAATAGTAATGTGAGGAAGCGTATTATTACGATATGAGAAAGTTAAAAATACAGCAATACCGCCATTATTATAAGTATGTTCGAGTTCGTGCCACAGACGACACTTCCAAACAGCAGCATAGTTATCACGACAAGCGTCACACTTACCGCAAGGAACATCATAAGATACCGCAGATACTGAAGTATTGCGGTATAAATTATTAGCTTTAATATGTAAGGGCTGATAACACATAAAAATTATTTTTTAGGGTAGGAGAGAAATGTATTATGTAAAACATAAGTAGTATCGGTAGTTATTATCGTGGCTTTACCAACAACCGAAGTATCTTTAGCAACAGAACAAGAGGTTAAAGAAGTAATACCAAGCACACCAAGTATAAGGGTACAAGCGTATATAATTACCTTAATGATAATAATTAGAATGTCTTTTTTATCCATATTTGTTAGTATTTATTAATGTTAGACAATGGAACACCATTTGAAGACGTTAAAACGTCCTTTTTACAAAAATTAGAATTATTAAATAAACGCACAAGAGCGGACAAAGTGGAGTTAGGCACTACAAGAGAAGAACCAAAACCACGCTCAAGAGGTATACTGCATCTTAATTCAAGTTCGGGAAGAGTGAAACCACCTAAATAGGTGTAAACTATACCACAAGTGTCAAGAGTGCAGAAAATGTGGTTAATTATATCGGCTTGCTGTTTAGTCAAACCTTTAAAAGATACCGTATAAGATTTATCTTTACGTACATACGTGCGATTAAAACGGCAAATCGGGTTCTGTGGGTACTTTGGCATATTTATACAATGTATTAAGTTCTCTATCTGTTACATTAACGTGCGTTTGAACTATCTTCCAATTTGGCTGCAAGATGTGACGAAAATCTTTAATAAATTGTTGACAGTCTGAAAGAGCGTCAAAGTTACGCACAAAGCGAAGCTGACGCCCATCAGATTGCAAACAACTACAATATAGTTGAAATTTCATACGGAATTGTAACTAAACTATAAACCTTGCCACGTGAATAAACGAAAGCATTAAAAAGGCTATCATATTTATATCCAAGTGATTTTAAAATATTAAAATATGACAACACATCAGCTAACGAATAAAAATACATCTTACTATAAGATGTAGGTTTACGACCTATAAGCAAAGAGGATGTAACTAAATATTTTTCTTTCATATAACTATTTGTTTTTTGTTTGCAATACAAATATACAATAATAGCTATGAATTATGCAAGTAATCACCATTATGATAAATAGATATTTTTAATTCATATATTCCCCACATATACAACATGTTAGTTAACACGGTTTTTGCATTATTTTTTGTAACTTTGCAAAATAGTTAATCATCACTTGTATAAGGGTATAAAATAATTAAGGATAAATATGATAAGTAAAAACAAAATAAAATACATACATTCCTTGAATTTAAAAAAGAACCGTGACACACAAGATGTATTTGTAGCCGAAGGTTCTAAAATTGTTGGGGACATAATGGTTTGCGGTCAGACTGATGCGAGAATTATTGTGGCGCAAAAGGAATGGATTGAATCGCATCAAGAAAAATTGCGTAATATTAAATGCGAGATAATTGAGGTAACTTATGACGAGTTGGCAAAGGTAAGCTTGTTGTGTCATCCACAACAAGTTATTGCTGTTTTCAATAAATTTAAAGGACAACATAGCATTAAACATTTAGAAGAAAAATTAACCCTTGTATTGGATGGTGTACAGGATCCTGGAAATTTAGGCACTATTGTACGTATTGCTGACTGGTTTGGTATAGAGGATGTAATATGTAGTACTGACACTGTTGATGTATACAATCCTAAGGTAGTACAGGCTACTATGGGTAGTATAGCACGTGTCAATGTGGAATACCGCGTATTGGACGATTTCTTTTCTTCGCTTCCTTCATCAATACCTATATATGGAACCCTTCTCGAGGGAGAAAATATGTATGAAGTTCCCCACTCTAACAATGGTATAATAGTAATGGGAAATGAAGGCAAAGGCATCTCGCTGCCAATCAGAAAGCGAATTAATAAGGCTTTACGAATACCTAATTATCCGGAGACTCGTGAAACTGCAGACAGCTTGAATGTTGCTGTAGCAACAGCTATTATATGTTCAGAATTTAGAAGACCAAAATAATTACGATATGATTAACGACGTTTATAAAAACAGAAGTTGTTTAGGATGTTTTAGTTCTTCATTAAGCATCTATAGCACTAATTTCAAAAAGATATTCCGTGGCACATGGGCTTGGACTCTTGCATTATCTGTTGTCATTGGATTAATGACTTTCGTATCAAATACTCTTGCTCAACAATCATATAGCAACTTACAAATTATTTGCTCTTTGGGAATATGCTGTGCTCTTGCTGTCTTTGGGCTATTTCTGGACGCTATTGTCAAGACGAATGTGATAACAATGCTGAATGATGACAAGCTGAATGTCGTCTTCAAGAAAATGTTGTTGATAGACGCTCTTATGATTGTCTGGACCGTTTTGGGTACAATTATATTTGTTGCGTCAACTTATCTTTTAATTTCGATAGATTGGATTAAATCACTTCCTACATCTACATTTGGGGTTTTACTTGTTGCTATATATATGTGCATGTTTTTATTAATGTCGATAATAATATCACCATATATATACTCAGTTTCAAAGTTTGCTATAAACAATAATTCAAAATTCAAGAATGTTATAGGCAGCGATTACGCTATAGGTTACAAAAAGCTGGGATATCTATTCTCTATATTCCTGTTGTTAATACTCGTTGGTGCTATTGTATGCAGCTTCTTGTGTATTCCGGGAATAGTGACAAATATCGCAACAAATATTAATAATTTCGGAGTAATGCAAGGTGATGAGTCTGGCATACCAAACCATTTCCAGTGGCTGAATTTCTTGGCTACAGTCATCTCTACGTTTATAATACAGTACGTGTTCCTTTGGGTGATGTTTGTGTTTCTATATGCTTTTGGTAATGTGGAAGTATGTGTAAACAACAACCTCCTGTCTGAGGAAACGAAACTGGCATAAGTATAGATATTTTGTATAAGTATAGCTTTAATACAAACAAAATGTGATAGATATGAAGCAGCAACGTCTTTTGTTTATAGATCGTGATGGAACTATTGTGGAAGAACCATTCGACGAGCAAGTCGATTCGTTCGAGAAATTGAAGTTTGTAAAGGATGTTATAAAGAACCTTACGTTTATACAACAACATACTGATTTTAAGTTTATCCTGGTTAGTAATCAAGAGGGACTTGGTACCGACTCCTTCCCTGAGTCGACCTTCTATCCAGTGCATAACTTTATTATGCAAACTTTAGAAGGTGAAGGAATTGTGTTTGATGCGCAGCATATCGACAGGCATTTTCCTGCAGACAATTCGCCGATGCGTAAACCAGGTATCGGAATGCTGACAGAATACCTCAATAACCCTTCGTATGATATATCAGGCTCTTATGTTATAGGCGACCGTGACACGGATGCGCAACTTGCTGACAACCTCGGCTGCAAGTCGCTAATTCTTGGCAAGGATGGATTAACATGGAATCGTATATCAGAATTGTTGTTTGCCGGTGAACGTACTGCTAATGTTCATCGTCAGACTAAGGAAACTGATATATCTATAGATATGAATATCGACGGAACCGGCAAATGTACAATAGATACGGGGCTTGGCTTTTTTAACCACATGCTCGAACAGATAGCGCGACACGGAATGATAGATCTTAATATTGTATGTCACGGCGACTTGAATGTGGATGAACATCACACAATAGAAGATACCGCTATTGTTCTTGGACAATGTATAGATAAATGTCTTGGCTCAAAACGCGGTATTGAACGTTATGGCTATTGTCTTCCGATGGATGATTGCATGTGTCAAGTTGCGCTTGATTTTGGCGGTCGTTCATGGCTTAATTGGAATGTTGAGTTCAAACGTGAGAAAATCGGTGATATGCCTACAGAAATGTTCCTGCACTTCTTTAAGAGCTTGAGTGATGCTGCGCATATGAATCTTTACATCTCTGCACGAGGAACAAACGAGCACCACAAGATTGAAGGCATTTTCAAGGCCTTAGCTCGAGCACTACGTATGGCAGTGAAAAGAGATATTAATCACTTTGAAATTCCAACAACTAAGGGCACTTTATAACAGGGTCTGTCTATGCATGATATCCTTATCGCTTTAGGTTCAAATGTACATAGCGACAATATTATGTTTGTCGAGAGCTGTCTTGTGCAAGATTTCTATGAAGTTCAAAGTACAGCTATAGTAGCCACTGATCCTATAGGCGCTGAATTTCAGGGAAAGCTCTTTTATAATGCAGTCGTCTCGTGTCATACAAATCTTGATAAAGATGATGTTGTAGATTGTCTTAAGCATATTGAGCACATCGCAGGCAATACAAAACAAAAGCGCAAAGAAGGCATTGTTGTTATAGACATTGACTTGCTCAAGTTTGATAACGAGATATTACACGAAAAAGATTGGCAAAGGCAATATATAAAGGAGTTGACAAAGCCATTTATAATCGACTAAATCCATTAGATATAATGAAGAAGTATTTATTGATAATAATATTGTTGGCATCATCTGCTGGTATACGAGCATCGGTTGGCGCTGAGTTTGAGAAGAACTTTTGCGACTCGACACTTCGTATTGATTATACCTTCTTAGGAAATGCCACCACGCAGAGCATCGCTGTTGACAAGTTGAATATGATGCCCAGATGGTATGGTAAACGTAATCGACTTGGTGAACTACCAGTAGAAGGAAATGGTCAGATAACAGTACGTAAACATGGATCGTCCACAATAATTTATCGCAATTCGTTCTCCACTCTTTTTCAAGAATGGCAATCGTATGATGAAGCAAAGGACAATGTCAAATCGTTTGAGAATGTCTTTCTTGTACCAATGCCGCGTGATACAGTTGATATAACAGTTGATCTTCGAAATAATAGACATGAGATAATAGGCACTCTCACACATACTGTTTGTCCTGAAGATATATTGATAAGACGTATAGGCTTTGGAAAAACTACGCCATTTGTGACATTACAAAGTGCTGATGACACAACAAAATGTATACATATTGCGTATGTTGCGGAGGGTTATAAAGCTGAAGAGATGTCCGTATTTTTAGAGGACGCCAAGATAGCTACAGAAGCGTTGTTCAAACACGAACCATTCAAGACTATGCGTAATCGTTTTAACATAGTTGCAGTAGAGTCTTCGTCTGTTGACAGCGGAACAAGCGAGCCATCGAAAGGTGTATGGCGAAATACTGTCTTAGGAAGTCATTTTGACACTTTCTATTCAAATAGATATCTCACAACACTCAACCTTAAGTCGTTGCATGATGTATTGGCAGGCATCCCTTACGAGCATATAATTGTTCTTGTAAACACTGAAGAGTATGGTGGAGGTGGCATTCTCAATTCATATAACCTCTCAATGACCCACCATCCGCTATATCGTCAAGTTGTAGTACACGAGTTTGGGCATAGTTTTGCCGGTCTTGCCGACGAATATGCATACGAGACAGAACAAATACCGATGTATCCACATGACATAGAGCCGTGGGAGAAGAACATCACCACCCTTGTCGATTTTCACAACAAGTGGGAGGGTCTGATTGCTCCAGGCACTCATGTCCCTACCCCAATGCCTAAAACTCAAAACTCCAAAGCCAAGTACAAGCATAATTTAAAAGACAATACGTCTGAAAAGATAAAAGTTGGAGTGTACGAGGGGGCGGGTTACAGCCTTAAGGGAGTATACCGCCCATATCCAGATTGCCGTATGCGAAGCAATGAGCACAAGGACTTTTGTCCAGCTTGCCAGAAAGCTTTAAGCGATTTGATAAAATTCTATACCGAATAGATGTCCAAATTATTAATAACAATACTATTACTGATGTGCTTCATGGCAAGAAGCTCTGCAAATATTCATGCTGATGCCACAGGTGTACAACTAACCAAGGCTATTGAATATTTTCAAAGTGGTAAATATCATGAAGCACTTCTTCTTTTTTTAAGACTGGACAATGCCTATAAACTTAATCCGCGTTTTCAAGGCTATATAGGGGTTTGCTATTTCAATGAGGGCGAATACAAGAAAACCATTGCAATCATTGGCAGGATACATTCCAAGCTGCAGTTGTTTGCACCACATGAAAGAGCAGTTTATCTATATTGTCTGGCTGAAAGTCATTTTCTACTCGGACATTATAAAAAAGCCCTACCATTATTCGAAAGTCATAGCCTGCTGTGTCATAACAACGAGAAGGGCGATGCCTTGTTTCGGATAGGACTGTGTTATCTTGCATTAGATAAAACAAACATCGCAGATGAATACTTTGCCGAAGCATCTCTTTACTATCAGAGATTTAATGACTCTGACAAGCTATCGCAAATGGCACATTATTTGCAAGACTTAAAATAAGCATCTGCTACATGCAGAAAAACAAAAGATAGAATACAAAAAGAATATTATAGTATAATGACGAATCAATTTTCAACTAAGGTTTCCACAATTCTCTCGTTTAGCCGAGAAGAAGCGTCGCGTATGTCGTGTGCTCATGTGATGCCGGAACACCTATTGTTAGGTATGTTGAGAGACAGACAAAATCCTCTCCTTGATTTGCTGTTACGCTCAAATATAGATACAAGTGTAATAAAGACAGAGCTTGAAAATAGTATAAACAACAACAAAGGTACAAATGTATCCGCAGAACAACCTGCTCCATCTCTTGATGAAAAGGCAAGTAACATTCTGAAATTGTCTATACTTGAAGCACGTTTGCAACATTCGCAGACAGTAAATGTAGAACATATCATACTTGCTATATTGCACGACCAGACAACCAATGGAGCTAAGCAAGTACTTGAGAGTGAAGGTTTAAATTATAACACCGCAAAGAAACTGATTATGCAGACAACTTCGCAACCAAAGAATGGTATCGGGATATCCGAAGAGGAAGATGACAGCATTATGTCAAGAGATAATACTCAAGACAATCGACAGAGCTCGTCTTCTAAAACAACTGTTGCTGATAGAGGAGGAAAAACGCCAGTACTTGATAAGTTTTCGACTGATTTGACCAAAGCAGCAGCCGACGGAAAACTCGACCCCGTTGTGGGGAGAACAAACGAGATAAAGCGTGTAACCGAGATTCTTTGTCGCCGCAAGAAGAACAACCCAATACTTATAGGCGAACCTGGTGTTGGCAAAAGTGCAATCGTCGAAGGTTTGGCACAGCTGATAGCACAACGACACACTTCTCCACTACTATTCAACAAACGCATCCTTCGCTTGGATATGACCTCTATTGTCGCTGGCACAAAGTATCGTGGACAGTTTGAGGAACGTATAC
>ERZ1026874.1134-NODE-1134-length-14670-cov-5.186247_pt1 | contig 14670 bp, 8 predicted proteins | sample MGYA00380167_ERZ1026874 | MGnify/ENA primary metagenome ERZ1026874 (study PRJEB33269, sample SAMEA4719803) | human gut metagenome | biome: human-associated habitat; feature: organic feature; material: feces | place: Cameroon | collected 2013-10 ...
GGCAGCGTCAGATGTGTATAAGAGACAGGGATGCTGGAGGTGCAGAGCATCCGGGAGCCGGACGGCACGGTATGGCAGGCAGAGGGCACGCTTCCCTGCTGCATTCTGGAAATGGACAACCTGAACCACAAGGACGGCCTGTGGTTACAGGATATCCTGCGGGAAGCCGGAAAGGAAAAGAGCAAAGAAACCCCTTTGGGCAATTTGCAGCCGAACAGCAAACCGGTGTTGGCGGTGCCGCCGCTGCAAGTGACGCTGATGCTGGTCTGGCGTCTGCTGATCCTGCTTGCAAAGATCCATGAGGCGGGTTACCTGCATGGAGATATCAACTTGGGCAATGTGTTTTTGGCAATGGATGATAAGGGCGCAAACGTTCTGAACGCCATGCTCATTGACTTTGGCAGCGCCCGCGCACTGGTGGACGGGAAAACTGCGCCGCTCGGCGAAGAGTCGGTCATGGCGACCCCGGGCTTTGCCGCCCCGGAGCTGAAGGGCGGCGGTGAGCAGCGCCTGACCCCCAAGGCGGATGTTTACGCAGTGGGCAAGCTGATGCACTGCCTGCTGGATCAGAACATTCTGGAGGCATTGCGGAAGGGCTGGTATTCGGATTTCAAGAAGGAACTGAAAGCCCCGACGCTCGATGCCAGCGGCATCAACGACCCGCAGCTCACACCGGCGGTGCAGAAAAGTCTGGATCAGATCCTTTCCGGCGCGGCAGAAATAAAGCCGGAAAAGCGCAGCTCCGTGCAGGAAATGATGGAACAGATCATGCAGCTGTACCGCAAGATCGAGCCGCCCGCTTGGCAGATGAGTCTTGGCCTTTTGCAGCTGAACGGCGACGAGGTGCTGGGACGCGATAAAGATATCAAAAAAATCGAAGCAAAGCTGTGGGCCGAGGGAAAACTGGTGCTGCACGGCTTTTCCGGCATCGGCAAAACCAAGCTGGTAACGCTGCTGGGGCACAAATGGCAGAGGAACTATCCCTGTTCGCAGGTGTACTATGCCTTTTACCCGGGCAGCATGACCGGCCTTGCGGTGGATACGCTGGCGCGGAATATGTCCACGGTGGCATTTACCGAGCAGAAGGACGGAAAGGAAGTCCCCCGCCCTGTGGCTGGGATCATTGATGATATGTTCAGGGAACTGAATGCCCACATGCACGAAAACGACCTGCTTATCATCGACAATGTGGATGACGACACACAAGAGTACTGGGATTCTGTGGTGCACGAGGAAACGGTGCAGGGACAGACCGATCTTTTTACCCGTCTGTGCCAGCTGAATTGCAAGGTGCTGTTCGTGACCCGTCTGGATGTGTCGAATGTCACCGGGATCGTTCCTTTCGAGGTGGACAGGCTGGAATTGGAGCCGCTGCGCGCGATCCTGCGCGAAAACAGCAAAGATGTCAAGGGGCGCAGTGATGCGCAAAAGCGCAGTGACGAAGAACTGGACAGGCTTATTGCGTTGGTAGACCGCCACACCATGACGGTGGATATGATCGCCCGCACCATGCGGGAGAGCCGACTGACCGTCCCGGAGATCTACAAGGAGTTGAGCTGTGACGGCTATGGCTCGGGCGCCTTTGCGGAGATCAGCGGTCAGAAGGACACCGACTATTCAAAAAACCGGATCGAGGGGCATCTGATCCGGCTGTTCCGTCTGGCAAATTTTAATGAGCGGGAACAGGATATGCTGCGCTATGCGCAGCTCATCGGCGAGAACAGCGGAATGTACGAAACGCTGTTCCTTTCCTGCTGCCCGCATGAATCGAAAGACGAAAACACCAAGAACCTTGAGGCGCTGAATCATCTGCTCCGGCTGGGATATGTGCAGCAGAAAACGGAAGAGAATTCCAAAAAAATCATCCTGAATCTGCATACGCTGGTGCGGGTGGTGGCAAGGAAAGAGCTGCCGATTGAAATACAACAGATTGATTCTTTTTTTAGCGCTATGCCAATCTCGTACCACATTTCCTGCAAAGAATGCAGAGAGAAACTTCCCGTCCAGGTCAGAATTTTTATTGCAGAATCCTATGCACAAGCGCGAACTATGGTCGACCGGGAAAGCTTTCTGTTTGGTTACTGGTCTAGCTGTGCGTCTGCATGGTTTAACAATGCGCAAAGCCATCAGACATCGTCTAATTCACTTCAGACAATTGAATGTTTTTTGGATGGCTTAAGCATCTACATTGCTCTAAAAACCGGCTTGCTTTCTCTTGCAGGCGTCCCCGATATACAGAAAAAAGTTCTCTGTTTTTATTGGAATCTATGGAACACACTTGGCTATATGACGCCCGGAATCGTACGAATGAACTGTGGAACTACTGAGCAAGCTCAACGCTACTGGACGTTCTGTTTGGAGGAACCGAATCGAAGGCTGGAATATCCAGCATTATTCCACGAATATCAGAAATGCTACGATCTCTGCGAAGAATTCCGGCATAAATTTTTGGCGGGTTTTCGCCCAAACAATTATTGGGATTATCAAACGTACAGAAATATTGCCTCCTATAAAGATCGGATTCAAGTTGGTCAAAATCTGCTTAAGCATTTCAAAAAAGAAACGTTCAAAGATTACAAAGATTATTTGGGAATCTGTACACTTTTAACAGATGAGGCGTATTGGCATTTCTGTTTTTCAGGTTCAGATGCTTTCACAAGCGATATATTGCCATCGCTTGAACAGCAGGAAAGTCTTGCAGCACGCACATGCCTAGAGTTTCTGCGGCAACAGAATCAAATCGACTATGAACAAGCCATCCAGCTCTGTAAAAAGCAAATCGAGCATTTTGATTTGCTCAATGACAAAGAAGAAATTTCGTACTATCAAAAAGAGCTGTTAAAACTGCGAAAAGAATATTTGCAGTTTTTGTCAACACAGGAAGTACGAGATGTCATTCGGCAGGTAACATGCTGTGATCAAATAGCAGAACAGTATCTACATGAATTTTCAGGTGAAGGAAGAAGCGATTATTATCGAAAAATGGCGTTAAATATTCGGTTGGATTTTTCGGAACATCCAGAAAAATATCTTTCAGTACAAAGCCCTTTGGATGAACTGAGAATTTATAACGAGATTATTCACAATCGAACTATAAAAGGTATGCTCCAACTGCCAGCTGAAAAGAATCGCGTTCATAATCTCTGCAATAAAATCCTGAATATTGGACAGGCCAACGAAAAAGATATATCGACTGGGAAATCTTCGGATGACTGTGCTCACGGGCAGTGGCCGATGCTCGATTACCACGAAAAGGCTGAATTTTACAGCATCATGCAAAAAGCTGCCTGTCAATTGAAGCAATATGAGCTTGCACAGAAATGCGCTAAATTATCCCAAGAAACACTGCATGGAGAAAACATCTCTCTGTGGTGGTTAAGAAATGAACCTCGACCTAGTCCTAATCCTTTGAAGCATTTCTCGCGCATTGCCTACGAAGCTGAAGCTCTTGTGTGTGACCTGAAAAACGGAGAAATGACCGATGAAAAAGACCGATATTATCGACAAGTGATTTTCGGAAAAGCAAAGACAGATGATGTTTGCGATGTCGATGCCGCTACTATGATGGAGTGCAAATATCAGGACGATTTGCTGAAGATTATAAATGCCTATGAAGAAATGGGTGACTACCGCAGACAGTTGGTCTGGTTGGAACAGATTATTTTTCTGCATTCCTCCGGCTTATGGAGACAGAATGACCATTTTGCAGATCCAATGGTTCCCCTCATGTGGTATAGAACTATTGACGGAAAACTGGATGACCAACTTTATCCATCGCATTATTTCATGGAATCATACTATGAAAAAGCCATTCGTACAGCACAACATATTCACGATCACCAAAAAGCTCTCAAATTAGTTGAAGAGTTATTTGAAATCCTTTTACAAGACACTTTGTCGCTCTATCAGAACAAACCGTTTTCACATGCTTCCGATCTTTTAGCATGGCTACGGGCATGTAGTCTTTATGCTTATTTTTGCTGCATGCAAAAACGCTACGTTCGTGCGGGTAATTCTTTGATTATGGCCGATGAAAGCCTTAACACCTTTCTGGCCGGTGAGCAGGCAAAATGTCCGAATGTGTGTGAAACCGAGTTAAAAAGAGTTGTGTTTGCAGCGCAAGGCGATGACGTGTTTCACTTTATCGAGGAGCAGTTGCGCTCTTTGGAAAAACTCCTTCCAGCGCATCATCCTATTCTTTATATGCAGCGTGATTTAATGATTCACATCTGTGATAACGAAAAAGTTTCAATGCAATTAGCAGAACTAAACAATCAAGAAAAACTTCTTGCAGTTTCTCTCGACTGGAACTCTTGGTGGGAACCTGACACCTGACAACAAAACTCCCCCTGCGGAAACCGCAGAGGGAGAAAGCAGCGCTTATTCTGAATCCGTTTGCAGCTCCATGCACTTTGCCCAGATCTCGGTCAGCGTATCCGCAAACAGGATCTCCATGCCCTGTGCATCGGCCTGCTCCAGGAGCTCCGGCGGCAGGTCGTCACGGTTTTCGCCGGGCAGAAAAAGCAGTTTGCAGTCGGCGGCAAGGGCGGCTTCGGTCTTTTCCGGGATGCCGCCGACCTTTCCGACACTGCCCAGAAGATCGACCGTGCCGGTCAGGGCAAAGGTGCGGGGAACGGGCGTTCCGGTCAGCAGGCTGGCAAGCGCCAGCGCAATGGCGCAGCCGCCGGAGGGGCCGTTCTTGGGCGCATCGCCGCAGAAATGGATGTGCATGCCCTTGCCCTCCGGCAGCGTTTTGCCGGTCAGCTGTTCGGCGGCGGTCAGGGCGGTCTGCACGCTCTCCCGCAGAGCGTCCTGTGCAAAGCCGGTGATGGTAATGCCGGGGCGTTCCGTCAGAACGGCCTGTACGGCATCGCGCGAGCCGAAGCTGATACCGGCAGAGCTGCGCATGACTGCCAGCGTACTTACAAGCCCGGTCGTATCCTCCGGGAGGTGCGCCGGGTAGTGGTTCAATGCGGCGGGCGGGGCACCAAGCACGGTCTCCAGCAGCGCTTCGTTTACCGTCAGTTCCTTTTCCTGTGCCCGGTACAGGGTCAGGGTCTCGCACAGGCGGTTCAGCGCGCTTTCCATGTCACGGCAGCCGGGTGCGCGGCAGTAGCGGTGCACCAAAAGGTCCGTGACGTTTTCCGGGAACAGCGCATCGGGCAGGCCGTATTTTTTCAGCGCGGCGGGGAGCATGGCCTGCTGTGCAATGGCCTTTTTCTCGGCCAGCGTATAGCCGTACATCGGCATCAGGTCGCAGCGGTCCCGGAGAATGGGAGAGACCTTTTCCAGATCGTTTGCGGTCAGAACAGGGACCAGCTGGTGCAGGTCGATATCGCAGTCCAGATGCTTTTCGTAAAAACTGCGGTGGCCGTCCAGCAGGTCCAGCAGGGCAAACTGGGATTCTGCCGGCAGCTTGTCCACCTCGTCCAGCAGAAGAACGGCACGGGTGCTGCCTGCGCGCTTGAGCGCCTGCGCAATGACACCGGCGCAGCTGTTGTTGTAAACGATGCTGGTGCCTTTCAGGTCGGCGGGCTGAAGCCCGGCGCAGCTGATCTTCTCGAACGGAAGGTTCAGGGACTGGGCAAATGCACGGCAGAAGTGCGTCTTACCCGTACCGGCGGGGCCGACAAAAAGCAGCGGACGGCCTGCCTCGTTGGAGGCTTCCATACCGGCAAGCCGGGCACGCATCGTGTCCTTTACATTGTCCAGACCGATGATCTGCTTCACACCGCGTTCAAAGGAGGGCAGGTCGAACCGGAAGGGCAGCTGAGAGCGCTGGAAGCGTGCAATGTAGGAAAAGCGCTCCATGGCATCGGAACGATTGGTGCTGCTGCGCTCCGAGAAAGAGCCGCGGTTCTCGTTGATGGTCTGCATCAGCGCCTGACCGACCTTGCGCATACTGTCGGAATAGACTCCCTGACGGAATGCCAGCACGTTCTTCTCGTATTCGCTCAGCTGTGCCGCGCCAAGGAATTTTTCTGCGGCAGGGATCGTGATGGGCAGCGCCGGGTCGGGCGCGTTGGAGGCGGCATGGAAAAGCCGCTCCACGCTGGTTTTCAGGTTCGTCATGCCCTCGTCCGGGCAGTAATGATCCAGCAGCCAGGGAAGGACGTCCGGCTTCAGAACAAGGCCGCTGCGCGTGTTGAGGGTGTCGAACAGCGCCTTGCCGAATGCGAGACGTTCCTCCCGCGTGGGTGCGGGCATGGCGATCACCGCGTCAAAGGCACTGATCAGGTCGGCGGGCAGCGAAGCGGTGCTTTCGGCTTCGGCGATGATGTTGGCGTTTACATGTACGGAGGTGCCAAGATAAAGGTCGTGCACGGTATGCTCACGCACCAGCTGGATCAGCGCAGGGAACGGGTTGCCGTTCTGCCCGCCGAACGTAATGCGGTCTACCCCGGTAAACTGCAAAAGATCCGCCTGATCAAGCGCCGCATCCGCCAACATGCCATAGGTGGAATTGTTGTACCCGGATTCCTCTCCCGCCAGCGCGACGGGGGAGCTGATGGAACCGCAGTCGATGCGCCGCGGCTTGTAGTGTGCGGCGAGGATGTCGCCAAGCAGGGTCTTGCCGATGCCGGAGGGGCCGACCAGCAGCACACGGAAAGGAACGGCAGTGCGGTTGGTGCGGCTTACCAGATCCAGCAGGGTCTGCTTGGCGGGTCCACAACCGGTCACCTGTTCCATTTCGGTGCGCAGCGCCTCGATATCGACCTGACGAAGGATGTGAGGCTTCTGGCACTGCCCCAGAAGGATCAGGGCGCGGCGGATCTTGTCCGTGCCGCAGCTGTCCAGAATGGTCCGAACGTCGGAGGGATACAAAAACGCATTCAGCTGATAAAATTCATTCAGCGCCATGACGTTCAGGTGAAAAAGCGGGTCGTCCAGTGCGTCCTTTTTGCAGTCGGACTGAAGATACGACAGGTGCATGGTCAGATGACGCCGCATGGCAGGGGTCATTTTCGAGAAATTTTCGGACATTTTATCGTGGCTTTTTTCGAGAGTGGGCATAAAGCAGCCTCCTTTTGAATGGTCTGGGATCACGAGCGTTCCTTGGGAACGATACCAGATTAGCATACAAAAGAGACGCTGCCCGAAAAAATGTCGGAAGGCTTTTAGGTTATTTGAGATTTTTGAGACCAGATATAAAAGATGTGCTATAATAAGGGCAGTTGAATGGGGAGACTATACCCTTCAGCCAGAAATTCAGAGGAGGTCAACAAAATGGAAGACAACATGATGCCCCAAACGCGCGAATCGGAGCGGCAGCTGAACGAGTGGATCGAACAGACGCGGGATAACGAAAACGCGGTGCTGATGAATGCAGAAAATCTGCTGGAAACGCTGACGGATTGGAGAACGGTGATGACGCCCGGCTTCTGCGTCTGCCGCGCATTGCAGACCCATTATCCTGAAATTTTGGAAGGTCTGGACTGCCCGGATCTCAAGCAGCTGGACCATTCGAGGGGATGGTCGGCAGCGGTCCGCCGTCAAGTTGCCCGGCGGCTGGAAGAAGCGCCGAATATTGGCCCTCTGCATGATGCGGCATGGGTCACGGTGCTGAACCGCGGCTATACGGAAAGCCGTGTTGGCTCGAAGAGCGAAATCTACAAAATGGCCACGGTTTTCCATCTGACCGATGAAGAAATCGAGCGGCTTTTTATGCTCTACAACCAGAACTGGAACCCGCATAATCTGCTGGACGCTGTATTTCTGGCAATGCGCAGGCACTACCGCGACAACCTTACATGGCGGGATATGATGGAGGTGCTCAAGGGCTTTTTGCGCCAGACCAATGGCACCCGGAACGCTGCTGCGGGCACGGAGAGCGGCGGCACGCAGGCGCTCCTCCGCATGGTCGATACCGTCCCGGATACGGAGGAGAGCCGGGCTGGTGATAGTGCCTTCAATGCAAAGCTGGTAAAAGAACTGGTGAAGAATGCCGACTCGCTTGACCAGGCGACGCTTATGGATGCGGACGGAACGGACCCGCTGTCCGGGCATTATACCAGCAATTACACGCGGGAGTACACGCGCACGGCAAGCTTGGCGCTCAAGGGGCTGCTGCAGGCACTGGTGATCCTCTTCCCGAAAGTCCCTCCGTATGTGCTGACGAAGGATGGCTTGCCGGAGGAACTTGCCGCGCTGTTTAATGAGATGTATGCCTATGTGGGCACCCGTGTGAATGACAACAACGAGGAGCACATGGAACGGGAAGGTGCTGCAATGGAGGAAAGGCTCCGGGCGTATCTGAATGGACGCTTGCGGTCTCTCCCGAATGAGGTGAGCCAGACGCTGAGACCGCTGCATGGCGCAGAACCCACGAACCGGGTACTGGATCATGACGGCATCCTGCTGCTTGGCTGGTTTATGATCCTTGCGGCCAGATTCAACGAAGAAAGCTGGGAAAAGCTGGTCGAATATGAAAAGGAGCATGAGGAGGACCCGGACGCAGACCTGTTCACGATGAAGTCTGGAAGGCTCCTCCGGGAGATCGCAAAGATCGACAGCAGCAGCGCTCCGAAGGAACAGACGGAGCACATGGTCAAGGCACTCAACGACCTGCTGAGTATTTTCGAGCAAGCAGGTCTGAAGGGTATCGGCCGGGTCTATCTGGCGCGTATGATGGATCGCCTGATCGTAGCAACGATGCTTTATGCAAGCACGCGCAATGACGTTTCCAAGAACATGGATCTGGTGGAAGCACTGCTTCATCCCGAGACCTGCTGATAGCGAGCTTCCGGTCTGCCGTGGTCACACCCCGGCGAAAGATACTGTTCCATCTCCCCTCTCGGCACCATCTGGGCACCGATGGGACTGAAGATCTACTGTAACTTTGCACAAGATACAACCAAGGCACGGAAAAGGCCGGACCCATTCAAAGAGGTCCGGCCTTTTCTGCATACACGCGAAGAAAAACAGGCGCAGCGGTAAGCCTACTGCATCCGGTGCTGTGTGCGGTATTCGGCGGGGGTGATGCCGTACAGGCGGCGGAAGGTTTTCAGGAAGCTGCTGTAATCCGGGAAGCCACTCTCGGTGCAGGCGTTCAGGACGGAAACGCCCTCTTCCAGCGCCTTGCGGCAGTGCTGCATCCGCAGATAGGTCAGGTAATTGTGGATGCTCTCCATGGTGCACTCCTTGAATGCGCGGGAAAGGTGCTCCCGGCTGGCGTAAAGTTCCTGCGCCAGCTGCACGGTGGTCAGGGTCGGGTCCTGATAATGGGCCTGCAGGTAGGCCACCGCGCGCGCGACCAGCACACTGGTGCTGCTGGGGGCAGCGGTCTGTCCGCTGCCGGTGGCCTGCGTGATGAGCAGCAGCATCTCAGCGACCTGCGCCTCAAAAACGATATCCCGGATGGAGTCCGATAGTTCCTGACTTTGCGCCATGCGGATGAAAAGCCCCTTGAAGTCCCACTTGCGGCAGGCCTCGCTGTCCAGCACGGTGAGTTCGTGCATCCAGTCTGCATTTTTTAGATTCACGCGGCGGCGGGTGGCCTGCCAGAGAGCATCGTCGATCTGGATGACCAGACGATCCGACTGGGCATCGTCAATATTGAAGTTGCCGGAGTGGTAGACCTGAGAGGGGAAGTAGACCAGCTCCCCCACATGGACCAGATACACGCTGCCGTCCACCGAGTAGCGCACCGTGCTGCCGCCGATGGGAAGCACCAGCTCGTGATACGGGTGGGAGTGCACCACGGACTGCTTGTTTTCCCAGTTCGTGTACCATGTGACCAGAAGCCGGGTGTTGCTCAGCCCCATCCGCGCCTGTGCTTCCGTAAGGACATTATCAATATAATGTGTGACCCGTTCCATGCCCATAGCCGCTTTGCCCTCGTTAAAAAAATAAGAATCATTCTTTTACGTCTTTTTTTGCCCTAGTATATCAGTACATATCACATTTTGCAACATTTAAATCACAAAATCTGCGGAAAATCCATGTGTTTTTTAGTATGATAAGGGTGCAAGGAGACGAGATTGACCAAATACACAAAAATGTTTCAACGTTTTTGTGCTTATCGACAAATGCACCGGTCGCATTTCGTGACCGCCTGAAAGGAGTCCGTCCATGCAGACCTCAAAGAATCATTTTGAAGCCAAGGTGATCTTTAATGATGAGACCATCCGCCGGATGTTCCGCACAGAGTTCTACACCTACGAGGGGATGCGGCATCTGCTGTGGCTTGCAGCGGCCTTTGTGCTGGTGATGGCGGCGCTGTTCACCGCCATCCCTACCGTTGTCAAGGTGCTCTGCCTGCTGGTGGGCTGTGCCATGTTCGCCATGCCGGACTTTTTGAGCCGGGTGGCGGCTGAGGGGGTCATCATGCAGCGGGGCGGCGCGGAAACCACCGTGAGCTGCCGGGTCAACGATGGCGGTGTGGACGTGGAAAACGGTGCCCACATCCCCTTTGCAAAGATCGACCGGCTGGTGGAGGATGACCAGTATTTCTACATCTTCCAGAGCCGTCAGATGGCAGTCATGATCCCCAAGGGCAGCCTGCTGCCCGCAAACCCGGAGCGGTTCGCAAAGATGCTTGCCAAGGAGACCGGCAAGGACTGGCAGCGCTCCAAGAGCCTGTGGGGGCTCAACCTGAAAGACCTGATCCAGATGGGAAAGGACCGCTTTCAGCGCAGCGCATCCTGAGCGCTGCACCGCTACTATGTTGTTTCACAGCCGGTTGGCTGTGATCGTGGGACACGATAAAACAAGATAAGGAAGGAAATCACTATGAAAATCACTCGCAGACAGTTCGTACAGGTCATGGCAGTTGCTGGTGCATCTGCCCTGCTCACCGCTTGCGGCGGTTCTTCGGGCAGCACTGCCGGTTCCGGCGCAGCTGCTGCCACCGGCGGCAGCTTCAACCTGAAGCTGGGCCACAATCTGGCCGAGGATCACGCTGTGCACATCCAGCTGACCAGCTTTGCAGAGCAGGTCAAGGAAAAGACCAGCGGCAGCATCAACATCCAGATCATCCCCAACGGCACCCTGGGCAGCGAGGCTGACATGATCTCCCAGATCCAGGCAGGCGCACTGGATATGGCAAAGGTCTCCGCTTCCACTCTGGGCAACTTCAGCGAGAAGTACAACGCCTTCTCCGTGCCTTATGTGTTCAACGATCAGGCACACTACTACAGCTACATGGACAGCGACTCTGCAAAGGCTGTCTTTGAGTCCACCGACGATCAGGGCTTCCGCGGCCTGACCTGGCTGGATTCCGGCGCACGTTCCTTCTACACCAAGGCTACCGCCATCCGCACCCCGGCTGACCTGAAGGGCCTGAAGATCCGCACCATGGACAGCCAGATGGCTATCGACATGATGAACTGCCTCGGCGGCTCCGCTACCGTTATGGGTTACAGCGATATCTACACCGGTATGCAGCAGGGCGTCATCGACGGTGCCGAGAACAACGTCACCGCACTGCGTGACCACGGCGACGTGACCAAATACTACTGCTTCGATGAGCACACCCGCATCCCCGATATGGTGGTCATCGCTTCCAGCGTGTGGAACAAGTTCTCCGATGAGCAGAAGTCCATCGTGTCCGAGTGCGCCAAGACCGCTACCGAGGAGTACAAGGACGCTTGGAAGAAGTTCGAGGACGAGGTTCTGGACAAGGCTGTGAACCAGAACGGCGTCGAGCTGGTCAAGGATGTGGACATCGCCGCATTCCAGGCCGCTGTGCAGCCCATCTACGAGAACCTCAAGACCTCTAACCCCACCACCTACGCGGTCGTGGAAGAGATCCGCGCAATGGCCTAAACGCCAACGCATTGCTTTCCATCCTTATCTCCCAAGCTGCGGGCAGCGCACGGTGCTGCCCGCAGCTGCGCGGGAGGGAATGAGTTCAAGGAGATGATCTTGTGAAAAAACTGGATAAAATTCTGGATAATGTCATGCGCTTCCTCATGGCAGTGGCAATGTTCGCCCTGCTGGCAGGCGGCACTTGGCAGATCTTTACCCGCTGGATCCTGCGCAACCCCTCCACTGTGACGGACGAGTTTTTGCGCTATGTCCTGATCTGGGCTTCCATGATCGGTTCTGCCTACTGCTTCTACAAGGATAAGCATCTGGCACTGGATCTGGTCAAGGGCCGCGCAAAGGGTGCGTTCAACGTTGTGCTCAGCGTGTTCATTGAGGCCGCCATCGTGTTCTTTGTGGGCTACGTCTTTGTTTACGGCGGCTGGAAGCTGACTGCAAACGCCACCAACGTTTCCTCGGTCATGCGCATCCCCTTCAAGTTCCTGTATTCCATCCTGCCGATCTCCGGCGTGTTCATCATTCTGGCCCGCGTGCTGAAGTATGTACAGCTCTTCGCGGAGCGTAAGGAAAAGAAAGGAGAAAACGCATAATGGTTGCACAGGCTACGTTACTGCTGTTCGGTTCCTTCTTTGTCATGCTGCTGGCCGGTGTGCCCATCTCGGCAGGCATCGGCATTGCATCCATCTTCACGGCACTGTTCAGCATGGACCCCGCAATTTTTGCCCTGACCGCCGCACAGCGCTGCTTCTCGGGCATTGACTCCTTCTCTCTGCTGGCACTGCCCTTCTTCTCTCTGGGCGGCAACATCATGAACAAGGGCGGCATTGCAAAGCGCCTTGTCCGTCTGGCACGTCTGGCTGTGGGCAAGATGCCCGGCTATCTGGCTGCCACCAACGTTCTGGCCAATATGTTCTTCGGTGCCGTTTCCGGCTCCTCCGTGGCAGCTACTTCTGCCATGGGCTCCATCATGGCTCCGCTGGAGCTGGATGAGGGCTACGACCCCAACTACTCCGCAGCCGTCAACATCTGCTCTGCCCCCACCGGCATCCTGATCCCCCCGTCCGGCCCGCTGATCCTTTACTCCATCACCGCCGGCGGCGTTTCTGTGGCTGCTCTGTTCATGGGCGGCTACCTGCCCGGCATCCTGATGGGTCTGTGCGTGGCTGGTCTGGCTGTGTTCATCGCCGTCAAGAAGGGCTATAAGTCCTCCGACGTCAAGGACCCCGATCCCGCCGTCAAGATCATCATTGACGCAGTTCCTTCTCTGCTGGCCGTCATCATCGTCATGGGCGGCATTCTGGCAGGCTTCTTCACTGCTACCGAGGCCGGTGTGGTGCTTTGCCTGTACTGCGGCCTGCTGTCCATCCTGTACAAGGAGATGACCTTCAAGAGCTTCTACAACCTGCTGGCAGACACCATGGAGAGTAGCGCCACCATCCTGTTCCTGATCGCCGCTTCCTCCATCATGTCCTACGTCATGAGCTACTCCGGCATCCCTGCCGCCATCAGCAACGCGCTGATGAGCATTTCCAACAACCGCTACGTCATCCTGCTGGTCATGAACGTGTTCCTGCTGGTCATGGGTATGTTCCTGGATCTGACCCCGGCTGTCCTGATCTTCACCCCCATCTTCCTGCCCATCACCCGCAGCATCGGCATGAGCGATGTGCAGTTCGGCATCATGCTCATCATGAACCTGGGCATCGGCTCGGTCACCCCGCCGGTCGGTTCCTGCCTGTTCGTGGGCTGCGGTGTCGGCAAGGTCAAGATCGAAGGCGTTACCAAGTATATCGTGCCGCTGTTCACCGCCATGGTCGTGGCACTGTTCCTTGTCACCTTCATCCCTGCCATTTCGCTGTGCGTCCCGTACCTGTGCGGTCTGGTGCCCAGCCTTGGCTGGACGTTCTAAGCCCTGACGGTTCCGGGTAAAGCAACGAGAACGTTGCCCCCATTTCTCTGAAGATATCCTGCATCTGAGGGGGAATGGGGGCATTTTTTATCAAAATCCAACGAGAGGAATAAAAACTATGGAGATCTGCTCCCGTTTTACCGGCATGGAGCGCAAAGACGGCGCTTTCCTGCTGCATACTGATAACGCAGATGTCAAGGTCTGCTTTGTGACCGATGAGATCGTCCGCGTCCGCGCAAGCTTTGACCACGAGCTGGCAGAGGAGTCCTACGTCCTGATGACCACCGCATGGGAGGATCGGATGGACGAGCTGTTCAAGGGTGAGCGCACCCGTGTGGAGCCTTTCGCCGCACAGGTCACCGAGGATGACAGCACCCTCACCTTTGCCACCGGCAAGGTGACGCTGGTGGTGGACAAAGACCCCATCAACTTCAAGCTGCTGGCTGCCGATGGTTCCGAGCTGTACAGCACCCTGCCCGGCAACCCCTTTGTCAAGGACGCCAACAACCGCGTGGTGGCTTACAGCCGGATGAAGGAGGACGACTGCTTCTACGGCTTTGGCGAAAAGACCGGCCTGCTGGATAAGAACAAGACCTTCCAGCGGGAGCGCGCCACCGATGCCATGGGCTACGATGCCGAGAAGATGGATACCCTCTATAAGCACATCCCCTTCTACATCCGTCTGGACCGCGACACCCACAAGGCTGTGGGCGTGTTCTACCACAACTTCTACGAGTCCGTGTTTAACATGGGCTGCGAAAAGAGCAACTACTGGCCCCGCTACACCTATTTTCAGGCAGACGGCGGCGATCTGGACTGCTTCCTGATCGGCGGCGACACCATTGCCCGCATCGTGGACAACTACACCCTGCTGACCGGCCGTCCGGCCCTGCTGCCCAAGCGTGCACTGGGCTATCAGGGCTCCAGCATGTACTACCCCGAACTGGAGAAGGACAGCGATGACGCTGTGCTGGGCTTTATCGACACCATCAAGG
>ERZ1026874.1138-NODE-1138-length-14644-cov-5.028035_pt1 | contig 14644 bp, 9 predicted proteins | sample MGYA00380167_ERZ1026874 | MGnify/ENA primary metagenome ERZ1026874 (study PRJEB33269, sample SAMEA4719803) | human gut metagenome | biome: human-associated habitat; feature: organic feature; material: feces | place: Cameroon | collected 2013-10 ...
GGTCTCGTGGGCTCGGAGATGTGTATAAGAGACAGCTCGCAGACGACGGCGTTGTGGAAATCATGCTGCTTGGTCAGAACGTCAACTCCTACGGCAAGAACCTGGAAGATGAAATTTCCTTCGCACAGCTTTTGCAGGAAGTAGAAAAAATCGATAAAATCAAGCGCATCCGGTTCATGACGTCCCACCCGAAGGATCTTTCCGACGAGCTGATTGAGGTCATGAAAAACTCGGATAAGATCTGCAGACATCTGCACCTTCCGCTGCAGTCCGGCTCTACGAAGATTTTAAAGGCGATGAACCGCCGTTATACGAAAGAACAGTATCTGGAGCTTGCAGCCAAAATCCGCCGCGAAATCCCCGATATTTCGCTGACAACGGATATCATGGTCGGCTTCCCAGGAGAAACAGCAGAGGACGTGGAGGATACCATCGACGTGATCCGTAAGGTCGGTTTTGACAACGCGTTTACCTTTATCTATTCTGTCCGGACCGGAACCCCGGCAGCGGCGATGGAGCAGGTTCCGGAAGAAGAGGTTCACGCGGGCTTTGACCGTGTGCTGGAGGCAGTTCAGGAAACTGCACGCAAACAGGTCGCACGCCTGCAGGGCCAAACCCTTACTGCCCTTGTGGAAGAAGTAAACGAACAGGATGCTTCTCTCGTCACCGGAAGGCTGTCCAATAACACGATTGTACATTTTCCCGGAAGTGCTGACCTGATCGGGCAGATCGTACCGGTGAAGCTGGAAGAGTGCCACGGCTTTTATTACACGGGGCACAGGGTGGAAGAAACAAAATGAAACAGACAAAAAGCTTTGAAATCGATATGTGCAACGGAACGCTGATGGACAAGCTGATTTCCTTCTCCATTCCGTTAATGCTTTCCGGTATTTTACAGCTGATGTTCAATGCGGTCGACATTATTGTAGTCGGCCGTTTTGCCGGAAGCGAATCATTGGCGGCAGTCGGTTCTACAACCGCCCTCATCAATGTATTTACCAACCTTTTTATCGGCATTTCCTTAGGCTCCAATGTCCTTGCTGCCCGCTATTATGCAGCCGGGAAGGAGCGGGAAATGTCGGAAACGGTACATAGCTCCCTGACGCTCGCTTTGATCAGCGGAATTTTGATGGCATTTGTCGGACTCTTCTTTTCCAGGACAGCCCTCGAATGGATGGGGACGCCGGACGATGTCATCGATCTGGCAGCCCTCTATATGAAAATTTATTTTATCGGCATGCCTTTTTTCATGCTTTATAATTATGGTGCGGCTATTTTAAGGGCAGTGGGGGATACAAAACGTCCGCTGTTATTTTTAGTTGTGTCCGGACTGGTCAATGCAGGCTTAAATATGATTTTTGTCATCTGCTTCCATATGGCGGTAGAAGGCGTTGCGATTGCAACTGTCATTTCCCAGCTGCTTTCCTGTATTATGGTTTTGAGCTGCCTGTATCGGACGCAGGGCTGTTATCAATTCCGCTTTTCGAAGCTGGGTCTCAAGAGCATCTATGTCCTCCAGATTTTCCAGGTCGGAATCCCGGCAGGAATTCAGAGCACCGTCATCAACTTTTCCAACGTCCTGCTGCAGTCCTCGGTCAATTCCTTTGGCTCGATTGCAATGGCAGGATACACTGCGGCGAACAATATCTTCGGATTTTTATACACTTCAGTCAACTCTGTGACGCAGGCGTGCATGAGCTTTACCAGCCAGAATTACGGCGCGGGAAAAACGAAGCGGATGGACCGCGTTTTAATCGACTGTCTGATTTTATCCTGTGCGTTTTCCCTGACCATGGGCTGCTGTGCATGGTTTTTCGGACCACAGCTTCTGCAGATCTATACGGAGAGTTCTGCGGTTATTTCGTGCGGCGTTGAGATTCTGAGCTTTACGACCGTGACGTACTTTTTATGCGGAATTATGGATCTGATTCCGGGCGCGCTGCGCGGGATGGGACGTTCTGTCGTGCCCATGATTTTATCGATTATAGGAACTGTCGGAACGCGAATTGTCTGGATTTTCTGGATTTTCCCGTATCACCGTTCTCTGGATATCTTGTTCCTATCCTATCCGGTGTCCTGGATTCTGACGATTCTCATGCAGGTCATCTGCTTTTTTATCGTCCGGAAGAGCGTCCATGCGGACATGAAAACGCTGTGAAAGGATTCTGCAACATTATAATGTTACCTGTTCGAAAGAACTGACAGAAGTTTTGAAATTCTGACTTGAAAAAGGAGAATACATACCGATGGCGGAATTAACACCGATGATGCAGCAATATCTGGAAACGAAAAAACAGTATCCGGACTGCATTCTTTTTTACCGTCTGGGCGATTTTTATGAAATGTTCTTTGACGATGCACTGACCGCGTCGAAAGAGCTGGAAATTACGCTGACCGGAAAAAACTGCGGTCTGGAAGAACGCGCCCCCATGTGCGGAGTTCCCTATCATGCTGTGGAGAGCTATCTGGACAGACTGGTTTCCAAAGGCTATAAAGTAGCGATCTGTGAACAGATGGAAGACCCGAAACTCGCAAAAGGACTGGTAAAGCGGGATGTCGTGCGCATCGTCACCCCCGGCACCAACTTAGACGTTCAGGCGCTGGAGGAATCCAAAAACAATTATCTGATGTGCGTTGCCTATTTTACCGGAAAAACAGGGCTGTCCGTCGCGGATGTCACAACCGGGGACTATTATGTGACCGAGGTGGAGGATGCCAAAAAGCTGCTGGATGAAATCAACAAATATCACCCGTCTGAAATCATCTGCAATGACGCGTTTTTGATGAGCGGTGTGGATATCGAAGATCTGAGAAACCGTCTGCATATCACGGTTTATTCCCTCGATCCGCACTATTTTGATGAAGATTTGTGCCGCAAATGCCTGCAGAAGCATTTCCATGTCTCTTCGCTGATCGGTCTTGGCCTCGAGGAATTTGCGAACGGTCTGATCGCGGCGGGCGGTCTGATGCAGTATCTGTATGACACACAGAAAACCAGTCTGGCGCATTTTACCCATATCGATCCGTATCTGACGAACAAATATATGCTGCTGGATTCCTCCACACGCCGGAATCTGGAGCTGACGGAAACGCTGCGCGAAAAGCAAAAGCGCGGTTCCCTGTTATGGGTTCTGGACAAGACGAAAACCGCCATGGGTGCTCGCATGATGCGCAGCTGGATCGAGCAGCCACTGATTGCGAAGAAGGAGATGAACCTGCGCCTGGACGCGGTCGACGAGCTGCTGAAAAATCCAATGTCCCGCGAAGAAATCCGCGAATATTTAAACGCGGTTTACGATCTGGAACGCCTGCTGGGTAAAGTCAGCTACAAAACAGCGAACCCGAGGGATCTGATCGCATTCCGTAATTCCATGCAGATGCTGCCGCCGATCAAAAGCGTGCTGGAGGATTTTCATTCCGAGGAGCTGGTAAAAATTGAAAACGATATCGACGCATTGCAGGATTTGTGCACGCTGATCGAAGAGGCAATTGTCGAAGAGCCTCCGATTTCCATCCGTGAGGGCGGCATGATCAAAGAGGGCTTCGACGAGACGATCGACCAGCTGCGCGCTGCCAAAACAGAGGGCAAAACCTGGCTGGCAGAGCTGGAAGAGCAGGAACGGGAACGCACCGGGATCAAAAACCTCAAAATCAAATATAACAAAGTATTCGGCTATTATCTGGAAGTCACTAATTCCTATAAGGATATGGTGCCGGACGATTATGTGCGTAAGCAGACGCTGACAAACGCGGAGCGTTATTCCATGCCACGGTTAAAAGAACTTGAGGATATGATTTTGAATGCCGAAGACAAGCTGACGGGGCTGGAATATGATAAATTCTGCAGCGTGCGGGAGCAGATTGCCGCGCAGATCGAACGTATCCAGCGCACGGCAAAGGCAATTGCCCGCCTGGATGTCTTTGCCTCCCTTGCACTTGTTGCGGAGCGAAATCACTATGTCCGCCCGGTTCTGAATGAAAAGGGCGTAATCGATATCCGAGACGGCCGGCACCCCGTTGTTGAACAGATGACCGACCACGATATGTTCATTTCCAATGACACCTATCTGGATAACCAGAAGCATTGCATTGCGATTATCACAGGCCCCAATATGGCTGGTAAATCCACCTATATGCGTCAGACCGCACTGATCGTGCTGCTCGCCCAGATCGGCAGCTTTGTGCCGGCAAAAACGGCAAATATCGGCATTGTCGACCGGATTTTCACCCGCGTGGGCGCATCCGATGATCTGGCAAGCGGTCAGTCTACCTTTATGGTCGAGATGAACGAAGTCGCAAATATTCTGCGCAACGCAACGTCCAAAAGCCTTCTTGTGTTGGATGAAATCGGCAGAGGCACGTCGACATTTGACGGTCTTTCCATCGCCTGGGCGGTGATCGAGCACATCAGTAACCGAAAGCTTTTAGGGGCAAAGACGCTGTTTGCAACGCATTATCACGAACTGACCGAGCTGGAAGGCAAGATCGGCAACGTCAACAATTACTGTATCGCGGTCAAGGAAAAGGGCGACGATATCGTTTTTTTGCGTAAAATCATCAAGGGAGGCGCAGATAAGAGCTACGGCATTCAGGTGGCTCGGCTTGCAGGTGTCCCGGATATGGTTATCGACCGCGCAAAGGAAATCGTCAAGCAGCTTTCCGACAACGACATTACAGAAAAAGTACAGAGCATTTCCGTGGATACAGACACGACGGCAAAGAAACAAAAGCATTACGATGAAGTGGATCTGGAACAGTTTTCCCTCTTCGATACGGTCAAGGATGAGGACGTTCTCGAGGAATTAAAAAACGTCGACATCCAGACGCTGACGCCGCTCGATGCGCTCAACACGCTTTATCGGCTGCAGAACAAGCTTAAAAACCGCTGGGGAAACGGATAAGGGGGAATTTTACATATGGCTGAAATTATGGTTCTGGACAGCAAAACCATTGACCAGATTGCAGCGGGAGAAGTGGTGGAACGCCCCTCCAGTGTGGTCAAGGAGCTGGTGGAAAATGCCTGTGATGCGGGTGCAACCGCTGTTACGGTCGAAATCAAGGATGGCGGAACTTCGTTTATCCGGGTTACGGACAATGGCTCTGGAATTGAAAAGGCGCAGATCCGGAAGGCCTTTTTACGCCATGCGACGAGCAAAATCCGCGGCGTAGAGGATTTGAGCCGGATTCATAGCCTGGGGTTTCGAGGGGAGGCGCTTTCCAGTATCTGCGCCGTTTCGATGGTCGAGCTGATCACGCGCACGAAGAATTCCTTAGTTGGCGTTCGCTATTGCATCGAAGGCGAGCGGGAAGCGGATTTTTCGGAAATCGGTGCGCCGGAGGGCACGACGATCCTTGTCCGCGATTTGTTCTATAACACACCCGCCCGTAAAAAGTTTTTAAAAACGCCGGCGACGGAGGGCGGCTACATTGCAGATCTGATGGAGCACATGGCGCTTTCCAGACCGGACATCTCTTTTACGTTCCAGATCAACCGTCAGACCCGTTTTTCCACCTCCGGCAGCGGAGATTTAAAGGAGGTCATCTATCGGATTTACGGCCGCGAAATCGCAAAGGAAATTTTTCCGTTTGAGGCTTTCGGCAACGGATTTTCTGTAAAAGGGTTCCTTGGCAGTCCGCAGCTGGTACGCCCGAATCGCAATTTCGAGTTTTTCTTTGTCAACAACCGCTATATCAAAAGCCAGGTGCTCTCAAAAGGATTGGAGAGCGGCTATCAGGCCTATCTGATGCAGCATAAATTTCCGATGGCATACCTCCATCTGCAGATCGACACAAATCAGGTAGATGTCAACGTCCATCCATCCAAAATGGAAGTGCGCTTTTCGGATAACCGCAGGGTGTTCGATTTTCTGGAAGAGCAGGTGCAGAAAGCACTGCACGACCGGGAGATGATCCCGCAGGTTGTGCTGGATGACGACAAAAGGACGGGAAAAAGCGGTGCGCAGGCATCTAAGCAAACTGCCGTCAGTCTCACACAAAAGCTCCTTTCCTCCGGCATTCCGACTGGACATCGCCAGCAGGAGCGTAAGGATGTCCAGGCAGCAGCACCGATGCCGGATTCGGCAAAACAGCGATCGACCGATATGGTCAACTTATACAAAAGCCGACCTGTCAGGTCAACGACCATAAGCAGCCAAGGTGTAGAAAATAGCATAAATAAGCCAACTGCTCGAGTCTTGACTAGTAAAGTCAATATGCTTGATACAGCCGTGGACGTTTTGCCCACACAAAAGACAGAGGAAGAATCTGCTGCCGGCGATTCGCTTTCCAAAGCTACGGCAGATCCCGTTTCTTCTACCGGTGCAGGGATTGGCACATCGGAAAATGTCGGCGTTTCCCCACAGAGGCCCCAGCACCATTCGGCGATTCTCCCGCCGCAGCCGTTTGAGAAAAAACGCTTCGAACAGGCTGTCCGTGAGAATCGAATCGCATATGAGACACAGGCGCCTGACATTGCAAAATCAGAGCAGTTGAATTTATTTGATGAAAAAATCCTTAGCCGCAAGGCGGTGGACGAATACCAGCTTATCGGTCAAATCTTTGACACGTACTGGATCGCCGTGTATCATGATAAAATGATCCTGATCGACCAGCATGCGGCGCATGAAAAGGTAAAATACGAAATGCTCATGAAACGATTTCACGACAAACAGCCCGTCAGTCAGAACCTGATGCCGCCTTTGATCGTAACACTCACAGGCGCTGAAGCAGCGCTTCTGGAACAGTATCAGGAGTATTTCGAACAACTCGGCTTTGAAATCGATTCCTTCGGCGGCAGCTCCTATGCGATGCGCGCAGTTCCCTGCGATCTGTACGGACACTGCGAGGCAGAATTTTTACAGGATATTCTGGATGAGCTGGGAACCGGTCAGGCTCCGAATGCACCAACCGCGATTGCAGAACGTATCGCCACGATGGCCTGCAAATCTGCGGTAAAGGGTAATAACCGTTTAAGCCTTGCCGAAATGCAGGAGCTGTTGGAACAGCTTCTGACCCTCGATAATCCGTATCATTGCCCGCACGGCCGTCCGACAATGATTGTGATGACAAAGCAGGAGCTGGAACGCAAATTCAAGCGAATCGTGTAATGAGAATTCGATCCTCGAAGATAGAACTGGGAGATATAGCTTTTAATTTGGAGAGATAAGATTTTATGGAAAAGATACAACCTTCTGCCTGCAGCGTAGCGAATAATGAAAAAGATTCTCCCGACACCGGACTCAACATTCAAAACTGCCCCGGTGCAGGCAGTGCGCCCTCAAAGCCGCCCCTCGTCATCCTGACAGGTCCGACCGCTGTCGGAAAAACGGCCCTGTCTGTTGCCCTTGCAAAGGCGGTGAACGGAGAAATTATTTCCGCCGACTCCATGCAGGTGTACCGGCGCATGGATATTGGCTCTGCCAAAGTGCGCGCTGAGGAAATGCAGGGGGTCCGCCATCATTTAATCGACGTGCTCAACCCGGACGAGGAATTCAATGTCGTGCTGTTTCAGGAACTGGCAAAAGACGCGATTTCGGATATTTTAAGCCGTCATAAAATCCCGATTCTTGTCGGCGGGACAGGCTTTTACATCCAGTCCGTTTTATATGATATCGACTTTACCGAGCACGCAGAGGATACGTCGCTGCGAAACCGGCTGGAAGAATATGCCAGAACAAACGGCGCACACGCGCTGCATGAGCTGCTTGTACAGGCTGACCCGAAAGCCGCGGAAGAAATCCACGAAAACAACGTAAAGCGCGTCATCCGGGCGCTCGAATACCACGAACAGACCGGCGGGAAAATTTCTGCGCATAATGAAGCGCAGCATCAGCGGGACGCCGCCTATCGGTTTTATTATTTTGTCCTGACGGATGACCGCGCAAAACTCTATGAACGGATTGACCGCCGCGTCGACCAGATGTTAAAAGACGGACTGGTGGAAGAAGTCAAAGGGCTGCAGCAGGAAGGCTGTCACAGAGGGATGGTGTCGATGCAGGGACTTGGTTATAAGGAAATCCTGGCTTACCTGGAGGGCGAATATGACCTCGAACGCGCAGTTTATCTGATTAAGCGCGATACCCGGCACTTTGCAAAGCGCCAGCTGACCTGGTTTCGCCGGGAAAAATGTGTGACATGGGTTGACAGGCAGGACTTTCCAGATGAAAATAGTATTTTACAGTTTTTGATTACAAAAGCAGAGGAGTTAAAACAATGATGCAGAATATGTATACCGCGATGGGAATTTCCCCCGAAGTATATGAATATGGGGAACAGACCCTTGCTTCTTTAAAAGACCGATTTGACGAGATCGACAAAACAGCAGAATACAATCAATTGAAGGTATTAAAGGCAATGCAGGACTGTCGTGTCAGTGAAGCCTGCCTGCTTGGCACAACCGGCTACGGCTATAACGATATCGGCAGAGACACGCTGGAAGCAGTTTATGCGTCCCTGTTCCATACCGAGGCAGCCCTGGTGCGTCCTCAGATCACCTGTGGAACACACGCGCTCGCGCTCGCGCTGATGAGCAATTTAAGACCGGGAGACGAACTGTTATCCCCCGTTGGAAAGCCTTATGACACCCTCGAAGAGGTTATCGGCATCAGGGAATCCCGTGGTTCCCTGAAAGAATATGGCATCAGCTACCGTCAGGTCGATTTAAAAGAGGACGGTTCATTTGACTGGGAGGGTATTAGAAACGCCATCCGTCCGAACACCAAACTTGCAACGATCCAGCGCTCCAAGGGCTATCAGACCAGACCGACCCTGAGCGTAGAGCAGATCGGCGAGCTGATCGCTTTTCTTAAAAGCATCAAGCCGGACATCATCTGCATGGTGGATAACTGCTACGGCGAATTCACCCAGACGATCGAACCCACAGACGTCGGTGCAGATATGTGCGTCGGCTCTCTGATCAAAAATCCCGGCGGCGGACTTGCACCGATCGGCGGCTATATCGTCGGCAAAAAGGACTGCGTGGAAAATGCTGCCTTTCGTTTAACCTCTCCCGGACTCGGAAGAGAAGTCGGCGCGTCGCTGCAGGTGCTCCCTTCCTTTTATCAGGGACTGTTCCTGGCGCCGACCGTCACCGCAGGTGCATTAAAGGGTGCGATTTTTGCGGCGAACCTCTATGAAAAGCTCGGCTTTAAGGTCGTTCCCTCCGGGGACGCCCCCCGCTACGATATCATTCAGGCGATCGAATTCGGCACGCCGGAAGGACTGATTTCCTTCTGTGAAGGTATTCAGTACGCTGCTCCTGTAGACAGCTTTGTTACCCCGGAGCCGTGGGATATGCCCGGCTATGACAGTCAGGTCATCATGGCGGCGGGGGCATTTGTATCCGGCGCTTCCATCGAGCTGTCCGCAGACGGTCCGATCAAGCCTCCCTACGCCGTTTATTTTCAGGGCGGACTGACCTGGCAGCACGCAAAATTCGGCATCCTGAAATCCCTGCAGCAGTGCGTCAAAAAGGGCGTCGTTTCTGCCATTTTGTGTCAGAAATAATCGCCAGCTGTCGGACGGTGCGAAAAAAAGTGCCTTTTCTTTCTATACAGAAAAAAAGAATTATGTTAATATGATAAAAGCTCAGGGAGACAAAAGAGCATGCTGCCCTGCATTTTCATGGAGAGGAAAATGGAGGACAAACCAAATGAAAGTATCCAAAAAAGAAACACAGCTGACAGCTTCTGACCGTCTCCCGTATGAAAAATTTCTGCAAAAAGGGGCAGAATCCTTATCAGACGCCGAACTTCTGGCGATTATGCTGCGTACAGGACCTAATCCCGGACCGGACGCCCCGCAGGCGTTTCGGGATTGTCCGGCGCTCGCGCTGGCAGAGCAGGTGCTCTCCCTGCCGCTCGGTTCCCGAAGCGGACTTTTGGGACTTTCCAGCTTATCTTGCAACCAGCTGCAGCAGATCAGGGGAATCGGCGAAGTAAAAGCCGTGCGGATCTGCTGCATTTTTGAACTGGCAAGAAGGATCGCCCTCGGGCAGCGCAAAAAGCTTCCCGCCTTTCCGGACCCGGCAACGGCGGCAGACTATTGCAGGCCGATATTTGAAGAGGACGGCGGTATGCTCGAACGCACGATTCTGCTGTTGCTAGATGGCAAAGGCTGCCTGATCAGGGAAAAACTTCTCTCGATTGGGACCATTGATGCGGCGCTCGTTTCTCCGCGCGAAATTTTTCTGCAGGCGCTGCGCGTCGGGGCTGTCAGCTTCCTCTTACTGCACAACCATCCCAGCGGGGACGTTACTCCGAGCCCCGAGGACAAAGAACTTACAAAGCGCCTTGCCATGCTTGGCGGGATGATGCAGCTTTGCCTGACCGACCATATCATTGTCGGCGATTCGGATTTTTTCAGTTTCCGGCAGGCAGGGCTGATCTAAGGAAGGAGAATAACATGGTGCCAAATTGCGCATACGGAATCGATCTCGGAACGAGCAACATCAAAATCTACAGTCTTTCCGACGATTCAGTCATGATGGAAAAGAATATGATCGCCATCGAAAATAAAAAGAACATATTTGCCTACGGCAATTCCGCTTATGAAATGTATGAAAAAGCCCCGGCAAATATTCAAATCAGCCATCCGCTTTCCAACGGTGTCATCGCGGATATCAACAACATGGAACGGCTGATTCATCTGTTTATTTCCGATATGTCCAAAGGAAATATCCGTCCGGCAGATTTCTATATTGCAGTCCCGACCGATATCACGGAAGTGGAGAAGCGCGCGTTTTATGATCTGATCAAGGATGCGAACGTCAAGGCACGCAAGATCATGGTCGTGGAAAAGGCAATTGCGGACGGCCTCGGCATGGACATCGACGTAAAAAATTCCCAGGGTGTCCTGGTTGTGGATATCGGCTACGATACGACGGAGGTTTCCATTCTTTCCCTCGGCGGCATCGTGCTGAGCAGACTGATCAAAACCGGCGGCTTGAAATTCGACGAAGCGGTTCGCCAGACCGTACGCCGTGAATTTAACCTTCTGATCGGTCAGAAAACAGCCGCAACGATCCGTCAGTCCATCGGCGATCTCGAAAAAGAGGGCAAGGGCGCTGTCGTATACGGCCGCGATATCGTAGTCGGGCTTCCGGTAGAACGTGAAATCCCGACGGATTTAATCAACAGCTGCCTGGAAGAGCACTTCAACACCATCATCGACAGCGTAAAAGTGATTCTGGAGAGAACCCCTCCGGAACTCGGTGCCGATATTTTCAAACACGGTGTCTATTTAACCGGCGGTGCCAGCCAGACCAGCCATTTCGCAGAGCTTCTGCAGAAATCCACCGGCTTAAAGGTCAATCAGGCGCAGCGCCCGCTTGAAAGCGTAGTGCTCGGCATGGGCCGCATCCTGAAAGAGGACAATTACAAATCTGTAGCATATGCTATTGAAGGGATGGGTAAATGAGTCCTGTAGTCAAAAAGAAACGAAAAAAAATCACGATTACAAGCCAACAGCTTTTGCTTGTGCTGACTGCAGTCTGCGCTTTTCTGCTGATTTTTACCTTTAATACCAACGTATTCGAAGGTATTTTAAAGCAGGCGGCAGGCTACGTCGTTGTTCCGTTCCAGAACGGGATCGCAACGATAGGCGGATACTTAGCCGACCGTTCCGACGAGCTGGCGCAGTTAAAGGATGTTCTTGCCCTAAACAAAGATCTGCAGGAGCAGATTGACCAGCTGACGATCGAAAACAACCAGCTGCAGCAGGATCGTTACGAATTAAATAACCTGCGCAGCTTATATGACCTCGATCAGGCATATTCCGATTATGACAAGATCGGTGCGAGGGTCATCTCCAGCGAAACCGATAACTGGTTTTCTTCGTTTACGATCAACAAAGGGGAAGAAGAGGGCGTACAGGTCGATTATAACGTCATGGCAGGCAGCGGTCTGGTCGGACGCGTTGTTTCTGTTGGTCCGCACTACGCAAAGGTTATTTCCATCATTTCCGATACGAGCAGTGTCAGCGCAACCGTCCTTGCAACCTCAAACAACTTAATCGTATCCGGCAGCCTGCAGTCCGTACAGTCGGACGGAACGATCCTGTTTTCCCAGCTTTCCGACCCGGACAACAACGTATCAGTCGGAGATAAGGTCGTTACGAGCAATATCAGTGATAAATATCTGCCCGGAATTCTGATCGGCTATATTGATTCGATCAGCACTTCCTCCAATAACCTGACCAAATCCGGAACGGTGACACCAGCTGTCGATTTTTCCCATCTGGACGAGGTTTTAGTTGTGATGGAACAAAAACAGCAGACCGGTGACTGACAAAGGAGGCTTCTTTCTATGAAAAAATTTCTGACAGTTGCCGCCCTGATCTGGGTCTTTTTCCTTTTGCAGACCTCTGTCTGCCCCTGGATTGCGTTTGGCTCGATCAAACCGAATCTTTTAGTCATTTTGGTCGCATCCATCGGATTTATGGAGGGATCCAAAGCCGGCATGTGGACAGGCTTTGCCTGTGGGCTTTTGGCAGATCTGTTTGCGGCAAACGGCGTCAGCCTCATTTCCCAGAACGGTGCTACCGGAGACCTGCTCGGTTTTTACGCGCTGCTGTTTTTGTATGTCGGATATTTATGCGGACAGGCGAACCGGCTTTTTTATCCCGAAGATATCAAGCTTCCGCTGATGATGATTACCGCTGCAGACCTCTGCGTCAATTTCGTCTGCTATCTGATTATGTTTCTGATGCGGGCGCGCCTTGACATCGGTTACTATCTGTTACATATCATTTTACCGGAAGCAGTTTACACCATCGTTGTTGCATTTATTTTTTATCCGCTGCTTTTGCTGCTGCACAAATGGCTCTGGTGTGCGGATCGAGGGAGTACAGAATAATTGTTGAAAAAAATTCAGAGATTTCTGATCAATTTTATCAGTTCCAGAACGTTTTTTTTGTACGTCATGTTTGTTGTGATGGCAGTCCTTTTGTTCCAGCGCATTTTTACGCTGCAGATCGTACAGGGCGAGGACAAGCAGCAGGAATTTGAACTGAAAATCAAAAAAGAGCGTTCGATTGCAAGCACGCGAGGCAATATTTACGACGTAAACGGCATTGCCCTCGCCTACAATGAGCTTTCCAGCTCTGTCACGATCGAGGATGTCTATGAATCCAACGGAAAAAATGCCACAATTAACGGTATCCTCAAAAAAGTCCTTCATATTCTGGACGAAAACGGCGACAGCATCAGCTGCGATTTCAATATTTATATCGATGGCGACGGCGAATTTGCCTACAGCGTGACTGGCTCGAGAAGGCTGCGTTTTATCGCTGACGTCTACGGTATCACCAAGATTTCCGATCTGGAAGAGCGCCAGAAAAATGCAACCGCGCAGGATATTATCGAATATCTCGCCGGCTCCAAACGTTACGCGATCGGCGGACTGACTGATCCGAACGATAAAAACAGCTTTACAGTCGGAGAGGGATATACCCAAAAAGAACTGCTCAACATCATCGCGATCCGGTATACGATGGGAACCACCGGATATCAGAAATATATCCCGGTTACAATCGCGACCGACGTTTCAGAAGAAACCGTTGCCGCAATTGCAGAAAATCAGGACGAGCTGGAGGGCATTTCCGTTGCGGAAGACACAATCCGCAAATATAAGGACGGACCGTATTATTCCCAGATCCTCGGCTACACCGGCAAAATCTCGACGGACGAGCTGACCGCATTAAACAGTAAAGAAGGCATGGACGGCGTCAAGAGCGCGCCGGATGTCAAAGAATACGAGCTGACGGATATCGTCGGCAAGGCTGGCATCGAAAAGGTCATGGAAGAATATCTGCAGGGAACAAAGGGCTATGAGACGGTCTTTGTTGACCGGATGGGTCGGGAGGTAGAAGTGCTCGACCATGTGGACGCGACTGCCGGAAACGACGTTTACTTGACGATCGACAGCAAGCTCCAGGCGGACGCCTATAATATCCTGGAAAAATTCGTTGCCGGTATTCTGGTGGATAAAATCATCAACGTTAAAAATTATGATTCCACCGATGTTTCCAGCGCGAATCTAAAGATTCCGATCGATAATGTATACAGCGCGTTGTTTAAAAATAACGTAATCGAGCTTTCCAAAATGGAAGCCGCCGTCGAAGGAGAAACTCAATACAGCGTCTATCAGACGATTTTATCCCGGCGCGATGAGGTCTTTACCTGGCTCTCCGATGAGCTTTTGTCCGGAACGACTGCTTATCAGAGCCTTCCTGCAGAATATAAGGCATATGAAAGCTATATCATCAACAACCTGTTGCCGGAGAACAATATTTTATCCGGCGTAGATAAAACCGATCAAACCTACATCGACTGGACGACCAATGAGACGATCAGCATCCGGGAATATCTGGAATACGCGATCTCCAAAAACTGGATCGACGTGACCCAGCTTCCCCTGGATGGAAAATATTCCGATTCCTCGGAGGTCTATCAGCAGCTGGTTTCCTACATTTTAGAAGAGCTGGACAGCCAGACTTTCTTAAAGAAACTGATTCCGTACATGATCGAGCAGAACCGGATTACCGGAACCCAGGTCTGCATCCTCCTGATCGAACAGGATGTCATCAACCCGACAGAAAACCAAATCGCCGAATTAAAATCCGGCAGTGTTTCTGCCTTTAACTTTAT
>ERZ1026874.1144-NODE-1144-length-14570-cov-14.643128_pt1 | contig 14570 bp, 14 predicted proteins | sample MGYA00380167_ERZ1026874 | MGnify/ENA primary metagenome ERZ1026874 (study PRJEB33269, sample SAMEA4719803) | human gut metagenome | biome: human-associated habitat; feature: organic feature; material: feces | place: Cameroon | collected 2013-10 ...
TCATAAATAACTTCATGCGCCAGCCCAACCCCGAAAGGGGTTTATTTATGGACATTTTTGACAAAAAAATTTATGGACATTTTTGACTAAAAGAATTCATGAACATTTATGACTAAAAAATTTATGGACATTTTTGACTAAAAAAACACAGACATTTTTGACTAAAAAACACATGGATATTTATGACTAACCCAACGCGAAGCGCCAAGTACTAAAGAAAATCCAGTTTCATTTTGTATTGCGGTTGGATTGCACTAACTTTGCACAAAATTTAGTTTGTTATGACAGAAAACAAAACCAATCAAAATAATCCGAACGAAGAGAGCATCATGGTTGACGGCCGCAAGCTCTCTATCGAAGAATATCTTGACCAAGATGAGAAAAAAGACTTGCTGCGTTTACTCACAGCAGGTTCGGTAGACGATGGTAAGTCAACACTTATCGGTCGTTTGCTCTTTGACTCTAAAAAACTCTATGAAGATCAGCTCTCTGCCTTGGAACGTGACTCTAAGCGCGTAGGTAATGCAGGTGCTGGACAAATAGACTATGCTCTGTTGTGCGATGGCTTAAAGGCTGAACGCGAACAAGGCATTACGATTGACGTGGCTTATCGCTACTTCTCTACCAATAAACGTAAATTTATTATTGCTGACTGCCCGGGACACGAGCAATATACACGTAATATGATTACGGGTGGTTCTACTGCGAACCTCGCCATTATCCTTGTGGACGCTCGAACTGGTGTGATTACACAAACACGCCGCCATACCTTCCTTTGCTCATTGCTCGGCATCAAACACTTGGTGCTCGCTGTGAACAAGATGGACTTGGTAGACTTTGACGAGAAGGTGTTTAATAACATCGTTTCGGACTTTGAGCAATTTATCCATACTTTCGACATTCCCGACGTACGTTGCATTCCTCTTTCTGCCCTTGAAGGCGACAATGTGGTAAGTCGCAGCGAACGCACTCCTTGGTATGAAGGTCCGGCATTGCTTGAATTCCTTGAAACTGTTCACCTTGGCAACGACCATAACCTTAAAGACTTCCGTTATCCCGTACAATATGTGCTCCGTCCTGACCTTGACTTCCGTGGTTTCAGCGGAAAGATTGCCAGTGGCATTGTGCGTAAGGGCGACGAAGTGATGGCATTGCCCTCAGGCAAACGTAGTCACGTTAAACGCATTGTGACTTATGATGGCGACTTAGACTATGCCTTCCCCCCTCAGTGCGTAACCTTGCAGTTAGAAGACGAAATCGATATCTCACGTGGTGAGATGATTGTACACCCCGATAATGTGCCTAACGTAGGTCGCCATTTCGAGGCTATGTTGGTGTGGATGGACGAACAGCCTATGGATGTGAACAAGTCGTTCTACCTGAAGCATACCACAAATACCTCACGTTGCCGCATCGACCACTTCGACTACAAAATCGACGTGAATACACTCGAAAAGAGCGATGTTGATCACTTGGAACTTAACGAAATTGGTCGTGCTGTAATTGTAACGTCTAAGGAACTCTTCTTCGATGCCTATAAGGAAAACAAGCCCACTGGTGCGTTTATCCTTATTGACCCTATTACAAACAACACCTCGTGTGTGGGTATGATTCTTGGTCCTGTGGCTGAGAACGATCTTCACACAGACGAGGCACTCCCCACACTCGATCTCCCGAAATTGGGCATTGCCCCCGAACACTACGATGCCATTGAAAAGGCTGTGAAAGACCTCAGTCGTCAAGGCATTGAAGTGCGCATCAAAAAATAATGTGCTAATGTGCTAATTAGCCTATGTGCCTATGTGTGCGATTGTGAATATTCATTCTGCAAAACGCATAGGCACATTCGCTAAACCACATTAGCACATTTTCCACATTCTCCCCACATGGTCTCTTGCACTTTTTCACGCTCAACTGCAAGACCTTTTTTAGCAAATTAGCACACTAAACGCATATTAGCATTTACACACAATGAAAGCCCTAAAAGAACGTATCCTTCGCGACGGAAAATGCTTTGAAGGAGGCATTTTGAAAGTTGACAATTTTATCAACCATCAGATGGACCCCATCTTGATGAAGTCGATGGCTGTAGAGTTTGTACGTCGTTTTGCACGTACCGACATTAACAAGGTCATCACCATTGAAGCCAGCGGCATTGCTCCTGCCATTATGGTGGGCTATTTGCTCGAACTCCCCGTGGTATTTGCTAAAAAGAAAACACCCAGCACCATGGAGAATATGTTAACCACTCAGGTATTCTCGTTTACCAAACAACGTTCTTACGATGTGTGCGTAAGTAGCGACTACCTTTGCAAAGGCGACAAGGTGCTCTTTATCGACGACTTCTTAGCCAACGGCAATGCTGCCAAGGGTATGATTGACTTGGTGAAGAAGGCTGGTGCCGAACTCGTTGGTATGGGCTTCCTCATTGAAAAGGCATTTCAGCATGGTGGCGATGAATTGCGCGATATGGGTATTCACGTTGAATCGCTTGCCATCATCGAAAGTCTTGATAACTGCCAAATTAAAATAAAGGAAGATGGACACAACAGATAATGCAGCACAACAACAGTCGGCTGCAGCAAAGGCAGGACTTATTTATGGTCTTGAAGACCGTCCGCCCTTGCGCGAAACGCTCTTTGCTGCAGCACAGCACTTGCTTGCCATCTTCGTGGCTATTGTTACCCCACCGCTCATCATTGCTGGCGCATTAGGCTTAGACCAGGAAACAACCAGTTTCTTAGTTTCAATGTCGCTCATGGTGTCGGGTGTTGCCACTTTCATTCAGTGTCGTCGCATTGGCGGCATTGGTTGTGGTTTGCTCTGCATCCAAGGCACCAGTTTCTCTTTTATCGGTCCTATCATTGCGGCTGGTTTAGCGGGCGGACTCCCAGCCATCTTTGGTGCAACAGTTGCAGGTTCGGTAGTCGAGATGTTTGTTAGTCGTATCCTCAAGTATGCTCGCCGTGTCATAACTCCTTTGGTTAGTGGCATTGTGGTAACGCTCATTGGCATGAGCCTCATCAAAGTGGGCATCACTGCTTGTGGGGGTGGCGACTTATCTTCGCCTAACTTTGGTTCTTTCCAAAACGTAGGCATTGCTGCCTTGGTGTTAATTCTCATTGTAATCTTCAACCGTAGCAACAACCGTTTCTTGCGCATGGGCTCCATCGTTATTGGTTTGGTGGTTGGCTATGCTGTGGCATGGTGGCTCGGCATGGTTGACTTTGGTGCGGTAAAGAGTTATGGAGGTTTTAACTATCCCAACCCCTTCCGTTATGGTTTGCATTTTGACCTCTCTTCCATCATTGGTTTGGGCTTGGTTTATCTCATCACTTCTATCGAGGCATACGGCGACATCACTGCCAATTCGTTGATTTCGGGTCAGCCTGTTGAAGGCGAAACCTTTATGAAACGTGCTGAAGGTGGTATTTTGGCAGATGGTTTCAACTCTATGTTGGCTGGTTTGGCTTTCTCATCTTTCCCCAACAGCATCTTTGCCCAAAACAATGGTATGATTCAGCTCACGGGTGTAGCGAGCCGTTATGTAGGCTACTTCATTGCTGCCATGCTCGTTGTGCTTGGCATTTTCCCTGCTGTAGGCATTGTCTTTTCGCTCATGCCTCAACCCGTATTGGGTGGTGCCACCTTATTGATGTTTGGCACGGTTGCTGCCGCAGGCATCCGCATCATTGCTTCGCAAAACATCAATCGAAAAGCCACTTTGGTTATGGCTATTAGTTTCTCGCTTGGCTTGAGTGTTGAATTGGTGCCTGAAATTCTCAACCAATTACCCGAAACGGTTAAGAGTATCTTCTCATCGGGTATCACCACAGGTGGTTTAGCTGCCATCCTCTCTAATTTGATTATCCGAATTAAAGAGTAAGATTTTATAGACAATAAATAAGAGTTAAGGTGCTCATTTTGAGCACCTTTTTTTTGCGCTTCGCGCTCGGGTTGTCAAAAATGTTCTTGGTTTTTTAGTCAAAAATATCCATAAATGTTTTTTAGTCAAAAATGGCCATCAATGAGCCATAAATGTCCATAAATTTTTATTTTTGAATTTTCATAAATAACTTCATGCGCCAGCCCAACCCCGAAAGGGGTTTATTTATGGACATGTCCCTTCTTCATCGCGTAGCGCATATACATCACGAAAAATTTATGGATATTTTTGACAAAAAAAAACAAGGGCATTTTTGACTAAAAAAACCAATGACATTTTTGACAAAAAAACCAAAGACATTTTAGACAAAAAAATCAAGAGAAAACCATATCTTTGTACCCAAAAGACGCCACTCCGCTGATAACTTCGTCAAACATCCCCAAACATTCCCCTTCCATGAAGTCCTTTCTATCCTTTCTATTCCTCATTCTTATCGCCTTGGTCAGTTGTACAACCGACTCAGACAGCGACCTCTATGCTCACGAGCGAGCCTTTTTAAAGTTCAGTCCTGTAACGGGGGTAATACCACTTTATACAGCAGTTCAAAACAGCGGACACTTTTGCACCATACGTATTGGTACAAATAGTTTTATTTTTCAAGGGAGCAACGATAAAACCACTACCTCCTACCCCATCTCAGCAGAAATCAAAGGATATGGCACCCCCGAATGTATTGCAGGTTTTGTAGTGGGACGTTCCTCACAGCCCGACATGAATATGCAATATCCTTTGGTGGCATACGACTTGGCATGTCCCAACTGCTACGAACAAGCTCTTATCACACGCAATCTCTCACTCAATGCCAAAGAAGAACTCACTTGCAGTCGTTGCCATCGTGTCTACGACCTTACCAACGGAGGGTTAGTTAAACAAGGAGATAAAGGATGTCGTTTGAAACGCTACCGCAACGTAGGCTATAGCGAAAATCAAGGTGGGTTATTAGTAATTATGAATTAAGGACTATGACAAATACTCTTTTTTTTATAATTTTGCAACATAAAGCCCCAAAAATCAGATAAAAATGAAATCACAACTCATTCCACTGCTATCTCTACTCCCCTTGGCAGCTGCAGCCCAACAACAAAAGCCCAATATCATCGTATTGGTAGCTGACGACTTAGGATATGGCGACCTCTCATGCTATGGAGCCGACCGTGTCAGCACCCCTGCTGTTGATAGTATAGCAGCCAATGGTGTACGTTTTACCAATATGCACGCCTGTGCCTCAACCTCTACGCCTTCACGCTATGCACTGCTTACAGGCGAATATCCCTTCCGCCGACCAGGAACAGACGTTGCAGCTGGCAATGCAGGCATGATTATCAAACCTACACAAACCACCGTAGCCGACCTTATGCACCAAGCTGGTTATGCTACTGCAGCCATTGGTAAATGGCACTTAGGACTAGGAAGCCGTACTGGCGAACAAGATTGGAATGGGGTGATAGACCAAACGCCTCATAATTTAGGCTTCGACTATCATTATATAATGGCAGCTACTGCCGACCGCGTACCTTGCGTATACATTGAGAACGGACGCGTGGCACACTACGATGCTTCAGCGCCTATCAGCGTTAGCTATCGCCAAAACTTTGAAGGTGAACCTACTGGTAAACAAAATCCTGAACGCTTAACCAAACTCAAACCGAGCCATGGTCACGACCAAAGTATTGTTAATGGCATTTCGCGCATTGGCTATATGAAAGGGGGTGGCTCTGCGCTTTGGCAAGACGAAAGCATTGCCGATAGCATTGTGTCGCACGCCATAGGCTTTATTGATTCGCACCGCGCACAACCCTTCTTTATGTACCTTTGCACCAACGATGTACATGTGCCACGCATGCCTCATGAGCGTTTTCGTGGTAAAAGTCCGATGGGACTACGTGGCGAAGCTATCTTGCAGTTTGACTGGAGTGTAAAGCAAATTACGGAAGCCTTGCGCCAACGTGGACTCGACCAAAACACCTTGCTTATCATCACCAGCGACAATGGTCCGGTGCTTGACGATGGCTATGCCGACCAAGCGGTTGAACTTTGTGGTTCACATCGTCCGGGTGGTCCTTTCCGTGGTGGAAAGTATAGTGCCTACGAAGCGGGTTCTGCCGTTCCCTTTATTGTGTATTGGCCTCAGGGAGCTGCAAAGGGCAAAACATCTAACGCGCTGTGTTCGCTTATCGACGTCCCTGCCTCTCTCGCTGCTTTGGTTGGTAGCAAACTTCATGAGGGCGATGCACCCGATAGTCGAAACCATCTTGCTACTTGGTTAGGACAAAACAACACGCCACGCGAGTATGCTGTGAGCATGGCTTCGAACCGCAGTCTTACGCTTCGCACACAAAACTACAAATACATCTCTCCCTCTGAGGGTGGTCCTATGATTCCTTGGGGTCCTAAAATCGAAACGGGTTATCGTCCTACGCCTCAACTCTTCGATCTTAGCAAATCGGCATACGAACAAACTGACATTTCAAAAAAGAGTCCTAAAATTATGCTACGCTTGCAACGCATGTTGGGCAAAGTGCGTAAGAATTAAGCAGAAAAAGTAAAATGACGAACGCAAAAAATCTTAGCAGAACTACAAAGATGAAAGATGCTATCATAACTGATATTGAGACGAAAGTACAATTTTGTCCGCACACTCATAAGGACTTTATAAGACTCAGCATTCTCATCGAGGAGAAAGCACAACATGCAATTAGTGCCTCCACACTCAAGCGGGTGTGGGGGCATTCACAAGAGCATAACGCTCCAAGTCTTCACACGCTTAACATCTTGTCAAATTTTCTCAACTTTGCCGACTATCGTCAGTATTGTAAGCATAAAGAAGGTATTCACGCTCGTTCTTTCATCAACATTCTTCAGACGTGCGATCTCACCCGAGGCGATGAGTTAGAGTTGTCATGGTTACCCAATCGCCATCTTATGCTGCGTTACATGGGTGACAAGTTGTTCAGAGTGGTTGCCTCAGAAAATGGTAGCCTCAACGTTGGCGACACGGTTAGCACGCTTTATTTTGTAGAAGGGGAAGCCATCACCTTTACGCAGGTATCGTCTTCTGGTACCAACCCTGTGGTTTACATTGCTGGCAAAATCTCGGGCATCCATTTCTCTCCCGTAAACAGCGACCTCAAATTTACCTCGCCTCTACCACTTATCGTAGATTAGCAGCTTCTGTTCATGAATTTCAAAGATAATAGATTTTTATGACCTTAAACAGTAGCGCATGATATTCAACAGTGTGTAATACTTAATACTTAAATTCTGATGGACATTTTTTACCTTCAAAAATAAATATTTATCTTTGCGCTTCGCGCTTGTTTTAGTCAAAAATGTCCATCAATGAGCCACAAATTTCCATAAATGTTTTATTTTAAAATTACCATAAATAAACCCCTTTCGGGGTTGGGCTAGCGCATGAAGCTATTCATGGAAATTTGTGGCTCATTGATGAATATTTATGACCTTAAACAGTAGCACATACACCCAGTGTGTAATACTTAACTCAAGTTTTTTCTTAAGATTGGTAAGAAAACTACGAAAAACGCTTATATATTTTCTTTTTAGACAAAAATCCTGTACATTTGCACTAATAATAACCAATCGTCCATATTATGATTAGAGATTTTTGGGTAAGAAATTATCTCTCCATACGAGACAGACAGGAACTTAACTTTGTAGCAAAAGCTCCTGCATCTGAATTAGTAGTTGAGATATCTAAAGGTGTTTTTCTGTACAAATTGGGAATTCTATATGGTTCCAATGCATCAGGAAAGTCAAACATGCTGAAAGCACTTAATGAGATTTTTCATATTTTGGTATCTCAAAAAACAGATACCCAACAAAAAATCAAAGGGTACGTTCCTTTTGCTTTGACTAAAAATGAACCAACCCAAATGCACGTGTCTTTTTATGCCAATGCCATAAGGTATGATTATGACGTGTTGTTTGATGGCGACCACATCTTAAACGAAGTATTAAACTATTACCCCAATGGTTCCAAGGCTTTATTCTATGAACGCACCTTTATAGGTGACAATCTTCAGGCAGACATAAAGTTTGGCACCAGTCTCAAGCTGCTTGCAAGGACACAAGACAGCATTCGCGAGAACACCTTAAACAATCACAGCGTTTTGTCTGTTTGCCGAAAAGCAGCATTAAAGGAGGATATTGAACCATTCACAACGCTTCACAATTATATCATGAATAACTATCATGATGTGGATGGAGACAGTGAAAACGGGCTTGCGGAAATTCTTAGCAATGCATATAAGGACAAGAGAAAACGTAAGTTCTTCACACAAATGCTCAAAAAGGCTGACTTGAATATTATGGAATACCGACCAATTATAGAGGACCGAGGCATTCCACAGGAATATCGTGAACGAATATTGAAGGAGAATATTCCAGACAGGATGAAGGATGTGTTGCTAAGACCGACTAACGACACTATTTCTTTCGTGAACCATTCTGATAATGGCGATTTCGAAATACCTATGGAATTGCAGTCAAAGGGCACACAGAAATATATCCGCATTCTTGACGCTCTTTATGATATGGTTACAGCCAGTCACGTCTACTACCTAGATGAGTTGGGCGAGGACTTGCACTATGATTTGCTGTTCTACTATCTGAACGTATTCATATTCAATTCCGATAAATCGCAACTGATCATCACAAGTCAGGAAACCACATTGCTTTCGCAGGACTTGATAAACGAGAACCGTGGAACGGTATGGTTCGTCGACAAGAACCATGACACAGCATCATCTGAATACTCACGGGGCGACTCTTTCGGTCTACACAAAAACCTCTCGCTTTACAACTCCTATCGTGTAGGACGCTTAGGAGCAAAACCTGAATTGGGCAGTATTTTCATTGACTTAGACGATTAGTATTATGGGTAAACTGAAACATTCTGTTTTAATATTGGGTGAAGGTCCTACGGAGTTTTATTACTTCAACTCGCTGCGAGATGTGATAAAAGGCTTGACCATAAAGCCTGATTATCCAAAGCACTCAAGTATGAAAGAACTGGAGGAAAAGATTAACGATGGTATTAAGGATGGCTACGATCGTATCTTTTGCGTCATTGATATGGACACGAAAGGCGAGGAACCAGAACGTACCCAATACGCTCGTCTGAAAAAGAAATATTCCGAACCTGTCAACAAACCAAAGAAAGGCATTTATTGTGAGGTGCATTTCTTTGAGACGCACCGCTGCACCGAATTGTTCTTCCTGTATTATTATCGCTATACAGCACGCGCGTATACTGACCAGCAAGAGTTGCTGCTTGATTTAAACAAACAGTGTGGCTATGAGAAAACAACAGACTTCTTCAAAAAAAGCAAGGGGTTGCACGCTTACTTTGAGAAGAAAGGTGGTAAACTTGACACAGCTATTTATAACGCAGAACACTCAATGGCTGAAAAACTGGCAGATAATAGGAATTATACCTACTCTGAACTGGGGCGCATGATAAAGGCACTGAAAGCTCTTTCGTAAAATTAAACGGATGTTCAAGATGGAGAGTCTTGTAACATCCGCTTTTGTTTATATACTCTCGCTAATCCGTTTTTCCCTTTCCTCATCATGATTCTCGCGCCAGCCCACCCCCCCGAAATGGGTTATTTATGAAAATTCAAAAATTAAAATTCATGGCTATTTATGGCTCATTGATGAACATTTTTGACTAAACTAAGCGCGAAGCGCAAATATAAATATTTATGACTGCCATTCAATCTCTATTGCCATGATAGACTGTTTCGTGTATAAGGTTATTGAAGCGAATGGATAAGGAATGTAGCATTACTTAGTCGTCCAGCCTAGGCTGGACGGAAATTTATATCAATATACTTTGCCTTTTAATATATATTACTTGGTCGTCCAGCAATAGGCTGGACGACAATTTATATCAATATACTTTGCTTTTTAATATATATTACTTGGTCGTCCAGCAATAGGCTGGACGATAGAGACATATAATATAATGAAGTAGTTTAAGCTTTTCTGACGAGGATTAGATTTGAGGAGATTGCTGATGAAATATAGGGATATGAAATGTCAATATGAATTATGGGGGGGGATAATTACACCTCATTGTTTAGGGGTGTGACATGAATACCCGATTTTTTTCCTGCTACATAGGCAAAAGGACCTTTCCCCGCGTGCATAACATGACTAAAGGTGATGGGTTCGCCTTCAATGAAACATTGCGCACGGACTGTATCGCCTACGAATAGTTTACCATTCTCTGAAGCTATTACCTGAAATTGTTCGTTTCAAGATAACGAAGTACTAAAAGACGGTCGGGCTCCCATGTTAATTGTAATTCATCGCCTAAGATAAGACCAGAAGCAAAATAGACACTGGCAAAGATTTCTGAAATTATTTCTTTTTTTTGTATGCAAAAGTGTTCATAGTCTGAATAGCCTAAGGTTCTTGCCAAGACATTGAGTGTGTAGCTGCTTGGTTTGTGATGGTCGTTCTTGGCTCCCCACACTCTTTTGAGTGTAGTGGCACTGATGTATTGCTTTGTTTTGTCCACTATAAAATTACTCAGTTCCACGAAGTCTTTATGCGTATGCGGACTAAATTGCAATTCTTTTTCTATTTGGAATACTATTTCTGAATTCATGGTGCAAAGATAGTGCAAGGTGAGTGTAATACAAAATGAAAAGCCAAGGGATTTTTATTTTGTATTGCCGAGCCGCAGCCTATCTTCGCGAAGCAAAGTAGTGCAAGGAGAGGGTAATACAAAATGAAAGGCTAAAAGACTTTCATTTTTATTACCGAGCCGCAGCCTATCTTCGCGAAGCAAAGTAGTGCAAGGCGAGGGTAATACAAAGAGAATGGGCCTGAAAGAGCATGAAATACCATAATAATTTTATTTGCGCTTCGCGCTTGTTTTTTTGGTCAAAAATGTCCATCAATGAGCCATAAATGTTCATAAATTATTTTTTTGAATTACCATAAATAAAACCCTTTCGGGGTTGGGCTGGCGCATGAAGTTATTCATGAAAATTCAAAATAAAAATTCATGAACATTTATGGCTCATTGATGGACATTTTTGACAAAAAAATAATATGCAGTCATATACCAAAATCATAGAAAAATGCGTACTTTTGCAAATAATTTGGTATATACATATGGCAAGACTACAGAAAGCACAATATGTGAGTGACATCATAGACAGATTAACAGGGCTGGAAAGTAATGTTGAATTACGCGGTCTTGTTAATCTGTTGGATTTGCATGTTATATCAGAAGACTTTTATGTTGGACTTTTGAATCTTGTTTATGGTTGGAGTTTGCACAACGCAAATGAAAGTTTACAAAATACACCAGGTTTTGATCTCGTTGATACGAAGAACAAAATATTGGTACAGGTAACAGGGTCTTGCACTAAGAACAAAATAGACCATTCTCTTAAAGGCATATCAAATGTGTACAAGGACTTTCATTTCTATTTTGCTCCAATAGTTAATGATGCCAAAAAGCAAAGGGGCTACAAATACAAAGCACCGCATAACATTATCTTTAATCCGAGTGATGATATTTTGGATATTCATTCTATCGTGAATAAGATAAAGAGCGAAACCAACATTGATAAAGTGGAGGAAATCGCTACATTTATCAAAAAAAATATTCGACCAAGTATTCTTGACCCAACATTGTTGGATTCGGGATTAGAATATCTCATCATACATTTGGCAGATAGTGATTTTGAGGAAAGTATAATTGATACGAAAGAATTTGCTATTGAAGCAAAAATCAGTTTAAACAATCTTTCAGGTAGTGCAAAGGGCTTAATAGAAGAGTATAAAGCATATTATATAAATGTGCAAAGAATCTATGATGCTTATGCCAATCAAGGAAAAGCAAAAAGTAAAGCCGTCATGCAAAAGCTGCACAAGATATATCTCAGTCTGAAATTGCATAAGAGTGGGGATGACCTATTTGAAGCTATAGGAGAAGAGATTATTAATCAGATAAATTTTGAACGAATATCAAACATATTATCAAAAGAAGAATTAGAAATGTGTGTAGACATACTTATGGTACACGCTTTTATGGAATGTAAAATATTTGAAAAGCCTTTGTAAATATGTTGTTACCAGATGACATTAGACCAGAAAACAGCATCTATTACAATGGAGCAATTGTATTGGAAGCTTTACAGACAGAGAAGAAACTCTCTGTCATGGATTTGTATTGTCGTCTCCGTGAGAAGAACAAAATGAGTTTCGCTATTATGCAACTCAGTATCGATTGGCTTTATCTTATAGATTGTGTCACTGTTAAAAACGGGGAGGTTGAGCTATGTTTATAAAATCACTTATAATAGAATCAAAAGAAGGTCTTATTAGACAGATTGATTTTCATCAAGGACTTAATCTCATTGTTGATGAAACTCCAAATAACAATACGGAGACAGGTAACAATGTTGGCAAGACTACAATTCTCAGACTGATAGATATTTGTTTGGGAAAGAAGACGAATAGTGTCTATGTCAGTCCCGAGGACAACAGACGAGCCAATGAGGAAGTAAAGAAATTCTTGGCAGAAAATGAGGTATTAATTACTTTGGTCTTGGTCAGCGATTGGACTGACTACACGAAGGAAGTTCGTATTAAAAGGAATTTCTTGCCACGTGATAAGGCTATAAATGAAATTAATGGCACAAAATATTCCAACGAAAACGAATTCAGAAAGGCTCTCCAACTTGTTACGATGGGAGTTGAAACCGTTAAACCTACATATAGACAGTTGATAGCTCATAATGTAAGATATACAAATGTAGCTGTCACACAAACTCTGCGATGCCTAGAGGGAGTGAATAGTGATGCAGTGTACGAAACCCTCTATCTCTATATGTTAGGATGCGAATATGATGATGGTGATATGCGTCAACATGTTCTCGAAGAATTGAAAACCGAAGAGAACTTCAAGAGAAAATTGCAAAAAGAGAAGAGCCGCAATGTGTTAGCATCGGAACTTGGTATTGTCAATTCCGAAATAGATGAATTGGAAGCTCAAAAAAAGCAAATGCACTTGAATCCAGAATTTGATAAGGATATGTCAAATTTGACTGATCTAAAATACAAAATAACATCACTTTCCGCGAATTTAAGTTCTTTGAGATTGCGTCATTCCATAATGGAAGAAGCTAAAGAAGAAATTCTTAGCAAGAGGTCAGACATAGATGTTGATACACTAAAAATAATTTATAGCCAAGCTCAACGTTTTGTGCCTAATTTACATCATACATTTGAAGAGCTATTGGAGCATCATAACAGCATGCTTGTCAGGAAGGCCGACTTTATAGCTGAAGACATGCCTGCCATAGAGGCGCAGATAAAAGCTTTGGAAGTAAAAATAGAAGATTTACATATTTCAGAAAGAGCATTAAGTCTAAAGTTGGCTCAAGCTGCCACATATGCTGATTATGAAAACCTAATTTCAGAACTGACTCAAAAGCATGAGAAGTTAGGTGCAATAAAGCAGCAAATAAAGCAAATAGACCAAGTTGAAGAAAAGATAGAACAATTGAACAAACAAATAGAAAACATTGACAACAAGTTGTTTAGCGATGAATTCAAGAACAAAGTCCAAGAACAGTTGAACAAATTGAATGTATATCTCTCTAAGATTTCTCAGTTGCTTTATGGTGAGCAATATGGCATGATTTTTGAAACTCCTGCAAAAAAAGGCAGTAAAAATGAAATATATCGCTTTGACGTAAAGAGACTTGATGCTGATACTGTAAACTTTAGCTCAGGAAAGAAACAAGGGGAAATTGTTTGCTTTGATATGGCTTATATATTATTTGCAGACAAAGAACATATACCTTGTTTGCACTTTGGTTTGTATGACAAAAAAGAACTGCTGCATAGCAACCAGTTGCTGAAAACAGCAAAGTTGTTAGAGGAGAATAAAAATTTACAATTTGTTGCCTCTATTTTGTCTGACAAACTTCCTCCTAAGTTGAGAGATAACAAATATATAGTTGTCAAACTTAGCCAGAAGGATAAACTTTTTAGGTTCTAAAACCCTTACAACAAAGCAGACCGATATAAATAGTAAAAGTTTATATCGGTCTGCTTTGGTATGATTGGCATTAGTGTAACGACAACAAGAAATGAACCCATGTTTTTCACCTTCTACTCTTTTTCTGAATAACAATACTTACATACGATAATTCTTCCATCGATGTGATGCGCTTGGGGTGGTCAAAAATATTTGTGTTTTTAGTCAAAAATGTCCATCAATGAGCCATAAATGTTCATAAATTATTTTTTTGAATTGCCATAAATAAACCCCTTTCGGGGTTGGGTGTTCAAAATCCATAAAAATGTTCTGCATGAGATTTGATAGTTTTATCAGGGAAATTTCACGCGCCAGCCTCACCCCATTCGGGGTGAGACTGGCGCATAAAGTTATTCATGAAAATTCAAAATAAAAATTCATGAACATTTATGGCTCATTGATGGACATTTTTGACAAAAAAATAATATGCAGTCATATACCAAAATCATAGAAAAATGCGTACTTTTGCAAATAATTTGGTATATACATATGGCAAGACTACAGAAAGCACAATATGTGAGTGACATCATAGAC